>OGCY01000128.1_pt1 | contig 37882 bp, 38 predicted proteins | sample 1570311 | NCBI WGS metagenome assembly OGCY01 (sample SAMEA2582165, study PRJEB24529) | metagenome | biome: Human gut stool | place: China | collected 2011
GTGGGAAAATGGATGGGCAATACGCCCTGATGGATATGTGGATAACTCACAAGCAGGCATCTCCACGTGTTCGAAAACGCTCTTTAGCAAAGATAAATCGCAATGTTCAGCAGGAGGGGGGGATGCCCTTGTGATTTTAACACGTGCAACACGCCCAACACTGTAGCCACTTCGAGCAAAGACCGAGCAGGGCTTAGCGTGGGCGTTGCCCACACCCACAAGGGTTGCACCCTTGACCGCAGCACAAAAATAAAAATCCCCCCGATTCTCATCGAGGGGTAAGGCTTAGTTTTCTATTTCTATAGTTTAATTTCTAAGCTTTGACGGCAAATGTTTTTGCCTTTGAATGCCCATTCATACGCACCGTTAGGACGGTGCACGTTTAACCATAGGTTTTGTGCATCAGGTGTGATTATTATAGCAAAAATGGCATACAACGCAATACTTAAATTAAAAAATAATTAAAAAATAATTAAAAAATAATTAAAAAATGCTTGCTTTTGTGTCTGGTTTCTGTATAATAGACCACAAGAAGAACGCAAGGGGCTATCTTCGAAAATCCATTTACATAGAGGTTTTATATGAAAACGATTATTTTAAAAAATACAGAAGCTGAAAACTTAATACGTAGAGTTTTAGAAGAGAAAATTTCTCAATTAAATGCAGAGTTAAAAGAAAGCGAATTACGCTTTCAATCTCTACAGTATAAGGCTATTTCCCAATCGTTTGACAATATAGAAGAAGAGTTAGAATTTGATTCTTTACCAGAAATGCAACAAGCCATTTACTGGGATTTGGAAGACTTAAAAGCGATTATGCAACAATTATAAGCGTAGAGGGAAGGAATATATACCTTCCCTCTTTTTATTGTCTAAACGTTTCTTAGAGACTACAATAGAGGTATCAATAGATTTTACTTTAAGAAATAATGCAAAATAATTTAGTTTTTGCCAAGATGCTAGGCGTTTTTGGTATAAATCGAAACGATGAAAAAGTTGCTGAACTATTAAAATCAAATGGTATCAATGCAACAAAATCAAAAATTAAAGCGTGGAGAAGCCCACCTGATAGCAGTTGTTTTAGGGTAATGCCAGACATTGCCTTGATCGCTTTCTTTGAGGCATTGAAAGGCTATAACGGTGATTTTCAACGTTTGAAGAATGATTGTAATCAGAACGTTTCCTGATCGGAACATTCTGAATTTTATGAAATCTAATTCAAACAATATAAACTTAAAAAACAATTAAAAAAAAATTAAATAAAAATAAGAAAAACTATTGACTTTGCTTTGCAAAAGTCAGATAATACTTCCATCGCAAGGCAAAGAGTCAAGCGATAGGCGAACCCACTAGGTTCATTCCCTTTACTAACCATATAGGTTTTACTTTATGAGCAATCTTATTTCATCTCAAATGCTGCTAGAACTTAAAGCATTCTTACCTAAACAACAAATGGCTATTCTCTTAAAGAATCTTTCTTCTCAAGATAGCGAAACACTTAAATGGACTCAAGATACTATTGAGCATCTTCATCAGACCATCAATAATATGCCAAGAGTTTATGAGACAGAGTTATTAGGCGATCTCGCTATTGTTCATCTTCACTACTTTGGTAGAAATTGCGATTTCTTTATTACAGAAAAAGATTATTCATCAGAACAACTACAAGCCTTTGGATTGGCTAATTTGGGTTATCCTGAATTAGGTTATATTTCTATTGCTGAATTAGTCCAGAGTGGCTTTATTGAGCTAGATTTTCACTGGCAACCTAAATCACTTGCAGCCGTGAAAGCTGAAAATGGTATCTAGGGAGGGTATATGGAAATCACTCGGACGATTATCGGTACTTATGCTGAAATTACCTCATTGGCTGAAGATAGTTTAAATAAAAAAATTGGGTTTAAATGGTACGAGCCGCATCCAAATGGACTTGAAGGGTATTTTTATGCTATTTTACGGGTAGAAAGTATCAAAGGGACTATTTTAGAAAATCCTCAGATTTCTGTTGAAGAATTAAAAGATTTTTCTTATGGCTCATCCATTACCAAACCAATTAGCCTTGTTGAGCAACGTAAACAATATAATAAGCTCTTGTATCAATTTATTGATGAACAAAAAGCATATATTGAAGCAGAATTAAAAGAAATTGCTCTAAAAAATGGTTTGAATTTTGGGCGTTCGATTATAGAAACAGCTTCTTGTGAGCGTTTTCTATTAGCTGAAATGCACGTGCAGATAGCGAATAATAGCCCTTATATGTTGGATAACGATCATTTTCGATTGTTTGGCTATTCTATTGGGAAAGGAAAAAATTGTCGTATCAATCGTGATAAATGTCGCTCTATCCCATCTCTCTTCACTTATCTTTGTGGAATAGGAACAGAAGAACATCAATTTAAAGATTATCAAATTGATTTATATGGGAAATGCAGCATAAAAAAATATGCTAATTTTGATGTTTTTAAACAGAGTTTGATAGAGTAAAGGTTAGCCGTATCAGTCAATGATGCGGCTCTTGTTTCTTTCGAATAGGGCGTTTCCCTCGCTTCGCTCGGGTCAGGCTTGCATTCCTCAGCAAGCTGAGGAACTCAACCAAATTTTTTCGTTCCTCAAAAATTTGTTTTCGCCTTTCGGTGCTAATCCTTAACGCTTTCGCTCTTCGAGCGACAAGGGCAAAGCCCTTGACCCATTTGCACCGCAAGCGGTGGCAAAAATCACAAAAAGGCACATTTTCCCCCTTTGCCCTTAATTCACTCCTATCTCGTATTCGTTTCCCCATAGTCTGCACTATACCAAAAGCACTCGTTGAGCAAGGGGCAAAAATTTTTTCATTTTGCTAAAGCAAAACGGAAAAAATTTTATGCTGAAACCCTTGCTCTGCCTCGCTTGCTTTTAGTATAGCTTGACTATGGCGAAGCGAACGAGATGACGGAGTGATGGGCAAAAGGGGAAAATGTGCCTTTTTGTGATTTTTGTAAGGAAAAGGAAATTCATTTAAATGCTTTTAAAGGGCTATTTGTACCCATTGATGTGAATATGAGGAAAGGCGTTAAATTACATCGAGAAAGCATTTAAATGAATTTCCTTTGCTTATCTTTTTTGGCTCAGCTCACTCAAATCAAGAATGATGTGGGGAAAGCCTCCGCAGAGGCTTTTTTTACAAAGCAGGAGCTAAATCATTCAGTTCATCGATTCTTAACATTCTAATATCAGACACAGAAGGTTTAAACCAATCATATTCTTTTGATAAAGTTTGAGCGGCTAATACGCATTTTACAGCCGTCATTTCATTATTACCAAAATAAACGCTACCTTGCTGATGATCAAATCCTAAATTCGAAAGTGTCTTTTTTATGTCTCCATAAGCATTCTGCCAGCTATCAGACGGGTACAAATTTTTTAATGTAGCGGTATCAAGATCGAAAGCAATAGCATACATAATAAATCCTCTTTAAGCATTGTTGATTTTTTCTAATTATACTTAAAACGAATTCTTTTGGCAAGTTAAATTTTATTTTTATAATTAAAAAATAATTAAAAAATAATTAAAAAATACTTGCTTTTGTTTTTGGTTTCTGTATAATAGACCACAAGAAGAACGCAAGGGGCGATCTTCATAAATCCTTAAAGGAAACTAAATTATGCAAAATTTAAATTTCGCAAATGTACCAAATGCCAACTTTTCTATGATTAGCCGTACTTTTGAAATGCTCTCAGAAATTGAAAACAAAGAGGGCGTTTATGGTTGCGATCTTCATTCTTACCTTTTCAATGAAGATTACGCTTTTATTTATACCTCTGATGCTATAAAGGCTTGCGAAGAATTAGGTATTTTTGATTGTATCGAATTAGTTAGAAACTATGAAAATTTCAACTTTGGAGAACAATACACAAATGTTGAGCCGTTCAAAATTGCAAATATGGTTGTCTATATTTTAGGGCAAGAAATCCTCTCAAGATCAAAACACCTTAATAAATGTTGGGATCGTTATTTAGAAAAAGACGATATAGAGAAAATCATCGAAGAACTAAACGAGAGCTTCGGCTATTGGGGCTGCTTAGATCCTTTCCAAGTAGTATGTAAACAATATAGCTAATTAAAAGCCCCGCTCTCTTCAAGACTGAAGAGAGCGGGGGGGGGGATGAGAAAATGAGAAAAGCAGAAAGAGCATTTTATTCTTTGATTAAATTACACGAAGATTGGGCAATGGATAGGGGGATTCCTTCTGATATGGTTGATCGGGCTTTGCTTGAGATAGCCAATAAATCAAAAAAAAATCGGAATTATAGAAAGCAGCTTTTTAGCTACTTTTTGAAGAATAGAGAAAAATTCTTATATTATGGGCAAGCCTGCGATTTTGGATTCTCAGAGCGACAAAAAAGGAAAATAATGATGATCTAATATATAGCCGCCTTATCAAATGAGGCGGGTATAATAGCTCTTGAGTAGCGACTACCCTCTTTCTATATTGCCTGTTATATCGAGTTTTATTCGATTACGATTGATTTATCTAGCTTATATGTTGGGTTTCGTTCATCGCAAGGCAATATAGAAAAAGGGTAGTCCAGAATGGAATAATCGCTTGCCTGTTACTTAGAGCTAAACGCCCTTTACCCTTTCGACAATTTACGCATATTCTGCAAGCGATTATTCCATTCTCCACTACCGAATTAAAAACGTTGTATTAAAGTGATAACTTTCTTCGAATAAGTTGCCCCTCCTCCTAGTCGGGGCAATGCTTAAATTCATTCATAGGACACTTTAAATGTACTATAAAACATTTGAGTGAATGAATTTAAGCGATAGAAATTTTTGTTTCTCTTTGTATTTTATTTCATCTGACTTATAATCGGGAATCTCATTAAGAATTTTGTCGTTATCCCTGATACGAAAAAACCAAAAGAATCATTAGTGCGATAACAATATATTTCTCTTTAAGCTCTATTCATATATAGATGCTATTATTAAAATCAATTTCTGATATGATGCTTTTCATCAACATAAGCAACCTTTAATCTACCTTGTTTGATGTTTTTATAATGTTCAGCCACTTTCTTTGCATATTTATAGCGTATCTTTATCCTGTTTAGATTATTTTTACCACCCGCATTATATGCTCCAACAGCTACCCATCTGCGACCATATAGCTTGAAATTCTCATTAAGAATATATCCCCCTACGTGGATGTTAAAACACGGATCGTTAATCAGTCTTTGAATAGAAATAGTAGGGAATGTTTTTCTTAACCACGCTAAGTTATTAGTGTTAATTTGCATTAAACCAATATCCTTTGAACCATCATTGTTATAACCAATCGCTTTATGATTAAATGTTGATTCTTTCATTGCAATTGCTCTAAGATAATCTGGATCAAAACGATATTTCATTCCGACCATATCAAAACAATCTGCGTTGGCTTGTAACGGCATAATCAACATCACTAAGCATAATGCTCTTTTCAATAGTATGCCTCCAATGTTTTCTCTTTATGCTATTGATGACGATATTTTACTCTATTTTAGATTTCTTTCAATCTTTGCATTGCCTATTTCCTCTTAAATAAAGCATCTTTAGAATCAGGGCAATCCGCTAAAGCGGACGGGCTTGCATTCCTCAGCAAGCTGAGGAACTCAACCAAGTATTATCCTTTTGACTTTCTTTTCTTTCTTATGGTTATTACTATAGTCTTTCTCTATTGCATTATCTGTATTTCTATATTAACTCTCCGAAACCAAAGAAAGTCAAAAGGATAATACTTGTTTTCGCCTTTCGGTGCTAATCCCTATTGCGGTCTAATAGTTACTCAGGAAGGTCATTCTATCTAAGCCTTTCTTTTCTACTGATTAAGTATTAAAGCATACTCTCGCCTCCATATTGGAGAAGCTTTCCTATCATAGCCACGATACCAAAGAAAGGCTTAGATAGAATAACCAACCATCCGTAACTATTAGATATTACACACCTGTTGCAAATTAAAAATTTGCTTTTTTCTTTAACTAAATCAATATCTTATGTAAAAAATGATTAAAATTTAACCGTATATATTAGGCACTCGTAAGTGCTTTTAAAAACACTTATGTGTTACATATTGATTTATAAGGAAAATTTATAATAAAGTACTGGTCAGTGCTTATGGAAACACTCTGAAAGCACCGCAAAAGCACTCGTCAGTGCTTATTTTTGACTAATTATTGGTCTGCTTTTTGTAAAAAGCACTAATCTGTGTTAGATTTAGCATAAATTTAGGTATTAAATTTTTTTTGAGAAAGTAAATTTAAGGATGTTTTTATGGTTGAAGAAGCTCTTGTTAGAAATAGATTAAATATCTTTATTCCATTTTCTGTAATGGAAGTTATTAAAAGAATAGAAGAGCAACGTATAGGCGATGGGCGGACAAACGTAACTAAAACGAGTATTGCTATTGAGTTGCTTGATATAGGTGCAAGAATAGAAAAGCGTAAGTTAGATGCAATGGAAAAAGGCGAAAGCCTTTATCAAAATAGATTAGATGATCAGCTTGCTTTTATTGCTCATACTGTTGTAAGAACGAATCAAAAGTTTGATAGATTCTTTAAGCTTTATCAGAAAGTACAGGATATAGATACGGATGTTTTACTTGAGATTATTGAGCGAACTCCTCTTAAGGAAAAAGAAGTTAAGTTCCTTAAAGAGTTATTCGCAGCACTTGAAGGGTATGATTATGAATAACCTTGTTAATCTTTTATAAGTAATAAGCGGTTTTCCTATTTCTAAAAGTCTTGATGTTTTATTGATGTTAGATAAAACCTTAATAAGTTTTTTATTTAATAGGTTAAAACAGCTTGACTTTTTTTTTTTTTTTCTTTGTACAATCTTCAACGCTTAAGGCAATTCCGCTTTAAGCGTTTTTTATCATAAATGGAGGCTCATATGAGCAAAGTAACAACATTTGTGAAAGAGAATCGTGTTGGATTAACACAAGGGGTTTTTCTCTTTGCGTTATTCCTACTTTTCCTTTCTCCTTTTAATGCCTTTGCAAAAGATTTAGCAGCATCAGGCAAACAAACAATCAAAGATACTTTTGGTGCAAATTCAACAGTAATGTATACATTATATGTTATTGAAATTTTATCAGGTATCTTACTTTATGTTAAAACGAAAAATGTTGCGGTGTTCGGTGGTATCGTTGCAGTACTTATCTTTACAACCGTAGGATTTAGTTTATTTACATAGAGGTGTAATCGGTATGGACAATAATTCTCGTGAGAAATATTCCTTTCCAGAAACATTGTCCAACCAACAGCGTTGGTTCGGACTTCCTTTAGATGAATTGATTATCTATCTTCCTTTTGCGTTAGGTGCGATATTCTCTTCACATATTCTGTTCGGACTAACGCTTATTGCTCTTTTTGCTTTAATTAGAAGTTTAAAGCGAGGGAAAGGCTCTAGTTATGTTTTAAGTTTGATGTATTGGTTCTTACCAACAGGAATCTCTCGTTTCTTCCTATGGGCATTGCCGCCTTCTCATTTTAGATATTGGATTTCATAATGGATATTAAAAAGCAAACTGATCAGAAAAAAGTACTCGCTTATACCGTTTTCTTTTCACTTATTATTACTGGTTGCTCTTCTCTTAGCTCAATTTATCTCGCTTATCAAAATAAGCGACTCACAGAACAATTGCTCAATAATAAACAAACGATTATCTCTCCAATGGTTAATTCGGAAAAAGAATTCTCTTTTTATGGCGATAGAGGCGATGCACGTTATTTAAGAAGTATGGCAATTAGTTTCCTTTCTCTTCGCCTTAATGTATCTGCTCAAAACATTGAGCAAAGCCATGAAATCTTATTAGGTTATGCCTCAGATGATTTACGAGCAAAATTGATGGAAGTCCTTTCAAGGGAGAAAAAAAGTCTAACCATAGATAATGGGGTTTCCGCTTTCTATGTAAAAGAAATAAAAGTAAATCCGAATACAGGTCTTGTTGATGTTGTCGGTAATCTTGAATTCTATTATGGCATTAAAAAGATTGAACCAATTAGAAAGCATTATCAACTTAGAATTGAGATGCGTAATAGTCAATTGAAACTTACTAACTTTGTGGAGATCCACGAATGAAAAATAAATGTATCCTTCCGCTCTCTCTTATTTCAATGGCACTTACTTCTCAAGTTTATGCTATTGATGTAACAGCAAATCCTTTTGGTTCAGTTAATGCTACGATTAGTTCAACTGAGCCGAATGTTATTCATGTTCAGAATGATTCCATTAAAAGCCTTTCTGCTAAATCAGGAGCGATTATTCAAGATGAGCTATCAGGAGATGGCTCTGTTGTTTTTTCTACGACTGAAAAAAAGCCTTTCTCTGTTGTGATTGAAACAGAGAAGGGCTTTACCTTTACATTGAAAGCCAAACCAGAATCAAAATCCTCTTCTGCTTCCGTTGTGATCCATAATCTTGCTGAAAAAGGCGAAGTGAATGAGGAGGTTTTAAGTAGCCTTTCTCGTTACCAATCTTATTCAGGGTTAATTACTGCGATACTTACCGATTTTATCAACAATAAAGTGCCAGATGGTTTTGTTGAGGCGTGGCGAACAAAATACGATGTGGGTCAGTTAAATGGATTATCTGTGCGTAATGTGAAAGCGTGGGTGGGGCAAAATATGAGAGTGGTAAAGGTGGATATTACTAATACAACATTCAGCCCTATTGAGCTTAATGAACGTTATTTATGGACAAAAGGTGTAATGGCAGTTTCTTACTATCCTAAAGTAACCATGTTACCTCCAAATACTCGTGTTTACGCTTATGTTGTGCTTAGAGAGGTGGAATAATGGCAGGCAATATCAACCAATCAACTCGAAAAAAACAACTTCTTTTGGCAACGCTTATTGGAAGTGCGGTAGCGATTGCAGGAGGTACTATTTACTATGTAAATGGCATCAGTAAATCAGATGATGCAGAAACAACCGTAGAAAGTAATGAAAAAGAGTTAGAGCCAGATTTAACGGGATCAGTGAGTAATACGTTTGAAGGCTCTGTGGGGTCTCAAGTTATCTCTGATGCTCAGGCTCAAAATAAAGAAAGCCGTGAAGCTCTTACTCAAGTGATGGATAAGCTCACAGAAATCCAAAATCAGCTTGAAGAGCAAAAAAAAGAAAATGAAGAACTAAAAAAACGAGTAGAAGATAACGAGAAGAACCATTTGGAGCTTATCTCTACTGTAGCAGAAAAAAATAATGCCGCTGTTACGCCTGTAGATACTATGCCAGATGGTGTTGCCGCTCAACGCAGTCCGTTGAATTATGGCAATTATAACACTACCCCTGTTCAAAACGGAGTAATTCAGTTGAATTCGCCTAATCCTGTAAAAGGTTCATTTGAACGCAAAGTGTATTCAAAAAAGGACAATAGCTCCAGTAGTCGATTCTATGTGCCTTCTGGGGCATTTTCTGATGCCATTATTTTAGAAGGGGCTGATGCGAATGCCTCTGTTACCGCTCAACAAAATAGCGTTACGCCTATGCAGTTTAAATTGAATGGAAAATTGCATCTTCCTGCAAACCAAAAAAATACTAAATTAGCAGGTTGCTTTGTTACCGCAGGGACTTATGGCGATATTTCTAGTGAGCGTGCTATCGTTAGAACAAATCGCTTATCTTGTGTCATTAACGGAAAACACGTTGATCAGGAAGTAAAAGGACATGTTGCTTTTTATGGAAAAAATGGCATTAAAGGCGAGCCTGTTATGCGTAACGGTAAAATCTTAGGGCTTGCTTTCGCTTCTGGAGCGTTAGGAGGCATAGGGAGTGCAATTTCCGCTGTAGGCGATACTCAGGCAGGCTTAGGAGCAACTCGAACCGTAGGGGGCAATGAGGTGCTTAGAGAGGCGTTAGGTGGAGGAACAACGACCGCTGCTAACAAACTTGCTGATTATTATATTCAACGTGCAGAACAGTATCATCCTGTTATCCCAATTGGATCAGCAAACAGAGTAGAAGTTGTGTTTACAGAAGGATTCTGGGTTGAATTCGTAGAAGATAAAGATGAAAGCGAAAACAAGTCAGCTAAAACACCAGAAGAAGCTATTCAGCCTTTACAAAATGGGAATCCGATTCCTCCAGAGCTTCAAAACCAATTAGGCGAAATCAGCAAGCAGTCTTTAAGTGATTTTGTAACGCCTAATCAACCGAATCAATAGGAACTAAAATTATGATGAAAATGATTGCAATACTGAGTACAACAACGTTTATGGTAGGTTGTTCTGGCTTAAATTCAGAGTTTGAACACTCTATACCCGCAAAAGATTCTGGTTACTGGTTACAGCAAGCTGATGATATGACGAGTACGGGAAAAGACGGCTTAGTTAATCCCCACGTTGGCTCAAGTAGCTATGTTAATGTAAAGGAATATAAACTCATCAATACGGGGAATTTACGCTTACCTGTGAAAATGCAAGGGGAGGCAGAAGTGGCTCAAGGTAATGTTGCGGAAACCAACCAAACATCATCATATAACAGTACTATTCGTTATGAAGAGTATGATAATAACTGTGCAGCGAGATTTTGCTATCCAGAGCCATCTTCTCCCTTTAGAGAGCTAGATCGCATTTCTCGTGTGTGGTTAGCCCCTTATCTTTCGCCAGATAATAATGTTCATTTAGGCGAAATCGTTTATTTCATTGCAAAACCTTCCACATGGTCTGGCATTGAGCCAGATGGAGGTAAATAATGGGAAATTTTAATCCGCTTAATATCATTGATATGATTTCAAGTTTATTAGGCGAAAAAGAAACCTATACAGAAACCAAAGAACGCCTCACAGAATTAGATTTCCCTCATATTCGTGATTTACTTCCTTTTAAATTTTATGACCAAGAAAATGAATTATGTATCAATGATAATTCCGTTGGTTTTGTTCTTGAAGCTCAACCGTTAATTGGGGCAAATGAGACGATTGTAGAGGGCTTATCACGTATCTTACAAAATAACGTACCGAGAGAACATTTCTTACAGGTTACGTTATTAGGCTCTCAGGCTATTCAAGAACGTTTAGAAATCGGATTAAAAGACTTCTCGTGGGAGGGAAAATTAGCAGAAGAATGTAACCGCATTACTCGCAATTATTATCTTTCAGGAGCAGAATCAACTATCCAGAATCGAGCGAATCAACCACTTACATTAAGGGATTATCGTTTATTTTTTACTTATGCTCTTCCGACTAAGCATTTTAACGACAAAATTATTACCAAAGTCAAAGAGGTTAAACGCTCTTTAATCAGTTCATTAAATACTAATGACGTATATTGTCAGACCAGTACCATTGAATCACTTACCTCATTTTTACGTGAGATTATCAATTTCCAGTATGGTCGTTTACGTTCCCACTCTTTTGATTATCAACTAGATAAAGAGATTTCTCAGCAGGTGGTTAATCCTTCTACTCGCTATTTTGTGAAGCCAAGCCATATTCTGATTACCTCTCAAGATGAGCGTGCAAGAGAGTATAAAACCCGTGCGGTAGGTTTTCATTTAGATAGAAACCCGAAAGAGCATTTTCTTTGGCAAAACGGTAATTTGATTTCCGATCTCCTAAATCCAGATAGAGGTATTCTTTGCCCTTTCATTATGACAATGATTGTGGAAACGGAGGATTCTGAAAAGAGTAAAGCCGAAGCGAACCGAAAATTTTTAGATTTAGATAAAAAAGCGAATAGCTCTTTTGCCAAACTTATTCCAAGTACGGTGCGAGAATATCAAGAATGGAAGCATATTCGTGAAAATCTGATGCGAGGCGATAGCTCAATCAGTAACTATTTTATCGGATTACGCCTATTCTGTGCCGACAATGACGATGAAATGATGCGTGAAAGTGAGCGTGCTATTAAAGCCTTTGAAAATCAGGGCTTAAAACTCGTGCGTAGTGATTTTATGCAGATGCGTGATTTACTTGCCTCAATTCCTTTTTGTGTGAGTGATAACACTAATCTATGGGGAGATTTCAAACGTTCAGCCTCTGTGCTGCGTGCGGAAACCTTTCAAGCAACAAATTTATTACCCATTATCGGAGATAACAAATTAAGCCATTCTGGTATCGTGTTGCCAAGTTATCGCAATCAGCTTGCTTTTTTAGATGTGTTTGATGAAAACCTTCCGAATACTAATTTTAACTGGTTTGAATCGGGAACATCTGGGGCAGGTAAATCTTTCTTTGCTCAGGCAATTGCTCGCCAAGTGTTAGACCGTAACGGTATCTTGTCTATTTTCGATATTGGGGATTCATATAAATCGTTTTGTCAAAGTATGGGGGGAACATATATCAATGGTTCATCCCTGCGGTTTAATCCCTTTGCGAATGTAAGTAATGCTAATAATTTTAATATCCGAGATAGTGAAGAAAGTAGCACGATGGCTGAGCGTATTCGAGATCAGCTTTGTATTTTAGCTAGTCCTAACGGTATGTTAGACGAAGTACATCAGGCGTTAATTCTTCAGGCAATTGTAGAGGAATTCCCGCAACGACAACAGGAGATGCGAATCGATCATGTGATTGATTACCTTAAACAATATCGTGGCAAGATGCAAAGCTCTGAGCGTATTTTAGGGCGTATTGATGAAATTACTCACTTACTTGAAAAATACTCGACCAAAGGGATTTATGGCAAGTTTTTCAATTCAAGTGAGCCTACTTTACGCTCAGATATGCAATTTGTTGTAACGGAGCTAGGCGACTTGCGTAAGGCAGGGGATCTGTTAATGGGGGTTTTGTTTACCTTGATGCTATGGGTTGAAGATACGATGTATAGCACCCCTCGTTCTCTTCGAAAAATGAACATTATTGATGAGGGGTGGAAACTACTTGGGGCATCTAGTCCTAAAGTCCGTGATTTTATTGAGGAAGGTTATCGAACCGTAAGACGACATAACGGGTCTTTTGGCACGGTAACGCAAGCCATTGGAGATAAAAACCTTAGTACAGCGGCATTGGCTGCTTATGATAACAGTAGCTTTAAATTTACATTGATGCAAGACCAGAAAGCCTTTGAAGCCTTTAAGCAAAAAGAACCTACGCTCTTTAATGAATTTGAGTTTGACTTAATTAAGAAGTTTCCTCCTGCTCGAAAAGTAGGCTATAGCTCTGTATTGGTTAATGTGGGAGCGTATAGTAGTTTTCATCGGGTTGTGTCAGATCCGCTTACTACCGCTCTTTTCTCATCTAAAGGGGAAGATTTTAACTATCGGGAAAAACGCTTAAAAGAAGGTGCAGATATTAAAGAGATTATCTTTGAAATGGCGAATCGAGATGAACCAGAGTTTATGCAATATCTCAATAATAAGTCGTACTAGGAGAAAAGTATGAGTGTGTCAAAAGGTCAAATTGTTGAAGAGGCTAAACAAGAACAAACAGTTAGCTTAAATAAATTGAGCTTACTTAATATGGGTGGAAATGCTTATAAATGGCTCTCTGCATTAAGTTTTGTTATGGCAGGGGCTGCGATAGGTGTTGCAGTAATGGGCTTGTATAAGCAACCTAAAGTGGTTGCTTTCGACTTAAAAGCAACGACAGAGAGTTTTTTACAACAGTTACAACATTCCTCACTAGATGAGCAAAGTAAGAATAATACTGTTAAACGATTTGAGTTGGCTATCAATCGAGTAATGGCTGAGTATGAAGCCGATAATACCGTTGTTTTGGTTAAAGCTGCTGTTGTTTCTTCTGTTCCCGATAAGACAAGCGAAATTAAGAAAAAAATTGCTCAGCGGATGAAACAAGGCGAATAGATAATGAATAAAGGTTATTTATATACAGCCCTTTTTGCTTTCACTATGCCCCTTTCTGCTAAACAATTAGGTCAATTAGGGGATGTTTGGGCAATACAAGAACAAAATCTATTAAGCCTCATTGAAAATCGCTTACAGGAACGTTTAGCAGGTAAATCAGAAGAGGAAATGAAAGCTGAAATTGTTAAGCAAATGACTGAGAGTGCTTTGCATCCGCAGGGGGTTTCTTTACCAAGAGCTTCTGAAAACAGCGAGCGTAGTTTTGATCCCTCTTACACGGTTAATCAAGATTTAGCCGACCATAAGGGGCGAGTTTTTGCAAAAAAAGGTACTGTAGTGAATCCTTTCAGTCTTTATCGTTTCAACCAGACTTTGATTTTTATTGATGGAGATGATTCAGAGCAAGTGAAATGGGCGAAAACGTTTAAAGCGGATACGGCTGAACGTAAATTGATTTTGGTTAATGGTAACGTAAAAGATGCCGAAGATTTACTTAATGAACAAATCTATTTTGATCAAAATACGGTACTTATTCAGCGTTTTGGTATTGAACGGTTGCCAACTGTTATTGATGAGTGGAAAGGGAAAGATTTACTAAGAATTCGGGAGTTTACAGTAAAATGAAATGGATTAAAGCCGCATTCTTTGGCGTATGCTTTTTAGTAAATCATTCTTTCGCTGATTCTTCTGGGAATAACACTTCTCGTGATGTAACAAATACTTGTGATGGGCATTGGATCAACCCTATTACCGATGTTTGTTGGAAATGTCTTTTTCCTATGTCAATTGGGCAGACGAAAGTTTCTAGTGGTCCACTTCCCGACACAGTAAATCCATCTAGCCCTGTTCAATTATGTCCTGCTCCTCCTCCTATTTTTAAAAGGATTGGTATTGCTATTGGGTTTTGGGAGCCGATTGCAGTAACGGATGTAACCCGAAACCCTATGTGTATGGTCAATCTCGGTGGGATGAAAATAGGTGGGCTTAAGAAAAACAAAATTGGAGCATCAGCGAAAGGCTCTGATAATGATAACAGCATTTTCTATCACGCCCATTGGTATAACTATCCGTTAATTAACTGGTTAAAAATCTTTACTGATATGGCTTGTTTACAAGGGGGGGATTTTGATATTGGATATTTAACAGAACTCGATCCAATGTGGCAAAACGATATGCTTTCTACTTTTGTAAACCCAGAATCTATGTTATTCGGTAATCCAATTGCTCAGTCGTCTTGTATCGCAGATGCTATTGCATCTGAGGTGGGAACTCCTATCAATACATTATTCTGGTGTGCAGGAGGACACGGCTCAATTTATCCTTTCACAGGCTCAATTGGAGAAGAGGTATCTGGTTTAAATAGTTCTGTTCTTATTACTGAAAGAATGAATTTTAAATTACATAGACAAGGAATTGTTACTGATAGTGTGCCGTATAACACAGCAGTATGTTCTACTACTCATAATCCTATTGTACCTAAAAACCGTTATCGCTATCAGCTCGTTAATCCGATTGCTGATGCGAATAATTGCCACCCTTACGGGCGAGGTGTGATGCGTTGGCAAATTGGAAAAGAAATGCCAACCACGCATAAAAACTATGGGTATCTTATTTGGCGTAAACGAAATTGTGTTGTTTTCTAGGAGGAAATTGTGGAAGTCGTTATTTATATGTTTTTCTGTATTTTGGTTGTGCAAGCTGTGTTGCTTTTATCTTTAAAACAAGAAATTAGACATCTTAAAAAACGTTTTGATGCAAGGGAAAAAGCATTGAAAGAGCAAGATAAAGGAAATCTCAATGCGTAAATGGTGCAAATATGGAATCTTGGGGGTGTTTTCATTGAATGTGTATGCAGAAGAATTTAATCCTAATCAACCACTGAATTTGAATGAAAACGAGATGGCGTATTTTGTCTCGTTTTCGATGCCAGAGTCTCAGCTAGTTTCTGCGATTAAATCAGCAGAGCAGTTAAGTATTCCCGTTTATTTGAATGGCTTAGTCAAAAATAGTATGGGGGCAACGGCAAAAGCGATGCTCTACCTTGCTCAAAAATATAATGTGCAAGGGGTTCAGGTTGATCCTACACGGTTTACATATTATGGAATTCAGAGCGTTCCTGCATTAGTAAAAAAATGTGGCAATAAATTTGATGTGATTTATGGCAACGTGGAAATTAAGCAGTTACTTGCAACGATTGAGCAAGAAGGAGAGTGTAAAAAATGAAACGATGGCGATATCTTGCATTAGCACTGACTTTAAGTTCGTCCGCTGTGTTTGCCAACTCAATGAAGAGTAATTTTGATGAAGGGCGAGCTTATGGTGGAACAGCTAACGGTAATGCTCAGAATGTAATGAAAGAATTTAGTTCTGAGCAAATAATGCCGAATGCAGGCTCGCCAGAGCAAGCAACACTCTACACAGGGCAGAATTCCAATCCGAATTTAGGAGCAATGGGAATTCAGGCGTTAAGTAATACCGAAGTTGGGCAGGTTTTAACCCAAAGCTCTATCAATAATCCTGCGGATACGATTTCAACTGAGAGTGATATGCTTAAACGGTCAGATGAAATTGTGAATAACGCTCATTATTTAACTGGTGGGATTTCAGGTAAGCAATGCATCAAACAGTCGCTAAGTAAATCGCACTTTACCAATCATTTTTGTGAGAAAGATCAGGCTGTTAATGCCATATGTAAAATTACTGATGAAGTTAAATGGAAAACTAAAAATGAATATATTGAAAAAGAACTCACAATTACTGGACTTAAGCTCCAAGATATAAAAATGTTAGTTGATGGTAGTCCACCTAGATATGAATGTGAGTCTTATAATGACCATGATTATTGTCGATCTTGGTATTATGGTTATGGAAGCACTGCGAATGTAACAGGAAAATTATCTATTGAGATTCCAGAACGAGGAAAGTTGGTTGGATATAAGGTGGATATTAAAGGTTATGACTGGTTTTTAAAAGTAAGAAAATATGGAAATTATACAAAACTCAATACTAATTTGTTAGAAGATATAACAAACATTGGAATTGTATCAAGATCTTTAAGCCATAATGTTAATCAAGGAGATAAACTGAAAATTGGTTTTAATATGGAGGTTAAGTATCCTATTGCTAGGGAGCTACACGAGGATAGTTTTTTGTATCGATATGCGACCTTTGATGTATTACTGATTATAGCTCAAGAAAAAGAGATTGCAGAAGCCTATACTGAAAAGAGCCTTTCTTGCAATTCTCCAATTGATTTTAAGAAAGTAATAAAAATTGGAGATCAATGTACGCAAGAAGGCGGAAGTAGAAACTTTACCAAAGATGGGCAGACCGTCACGCTAAATTCTGATTGTTGGGAAAAAACAGAAACTTATTTAGTGAACGATGCAAGTGATAATGAATGTAAACGTTACGATGAAGACCGAAACTGTACTGTAGGCGAAAGAGAATGCCTAAGCTCCGAAAATGGCTTGTGTACTCGTTTTAGATTGAAATATCAATGCCAACATACCACGAAAACAGAAGGGGTAGTGTGTGGCGACAAGTTCTTTTGCAGTGATGGCTCTTGTGCAGATTTAAATGGCTCTGTGAATGCTGATTTTGGTCACGCTGTAAGCCAATTAGCTTCACTTGCTCAAGCAGGGAAAGATATTAGTTTAGATGCTCAAAATTTGAGGGCGTTCTCTGGTCGTACGATGGCGTGCCGTAAATCGGGCTTTGGTTTTAGCGATTGTTGTAAAGATAGTGGTTGGGGTCATAAAGCAGGGATTGCTCATTGTAATTCCGAAGAGAATGTATTAGGTAAGGCAAAAGAAAAAAATACTGTGATTTATGTTGGGACTTATTGCTCTAAAAAAGTCTTAAGGCATTGTGTTCAGCGTAAGAGTACTTATTGTGTATTTGATAGTAAATTGGCTCGTATCATTCAGTATCAAGGGCGTTCTGGACAGCTTGGTATTGGATTTGGTGGTGCTCAAAATCCAGATTGTCGAGGTTTGACGGTGGATGAGTTACAACGCTTGAATTTTAATGCGATGGATTATTCTGATTTTTATAGTGAGCTACAACAAAATACGAAAATTCCAAATCAGAATCAGATTGTGGACTTTATTCAGAAAAACATTGCAGGACAATTGCAGCAAAAACAATAGAGGTTGATGTGAAGAAAACACTATGTTGTGCTTGCCTTGTGTTTAGCCTTGTTCAAGGTGTTTCGGCTGAGGAGGGCAAGATGCAAGACCAACTCCCTAATATCGGTTGGCAATTCTATAACTTGCCTAAAAAGGCAAAGCCGAAAAAGCTAGAAGTTCCGTTGGTCCAATCTCCTCAGATGATGCCTTTAAGTGATTTAGAGCAAATGAAAATGTTGCAGAAACAACTAGAGGAAGCTAAAGCAACAGCGATTATGAAACCTACGCCAGAGAATGTCGCTCGCTACAAAGTCTATCAAGATTACTTTGTGGAAAAATCGACTCAGTTTTCTTCTGCGTGGGAGGCGATGTTGCTGAAATATCCTCAATTGGATTACAACATCAAAAACTCATTTTATAACGCTACCGCACCGATTAAAGCGGTTGAGGAGCGTAAGGCTCAATCTGAGGCAATACAGTTAGTTAATCAGCAATATGGGGTGTTCTTCTTCTATCGTGGGAATGAAGCCTTAGATAATAAATTGGCTGAGATTGTGAAAGGGTTTGGCGAGCAATATGGGCTTTCGATTGTGCCTATCTCAGTGGATGGAAAAGCAGCGACTTCTTACCCTCAATCAAAATTTGATAGTGGGCAAGCTCAGTCAATGGGAATTAAGTACTTTCCTGCTCTCTATTTAGTAAATCCCAAAAAGAACGAGTATAAGCCGTTAGCTTATGGCTTTATTACCCAAGACGACCTAGCTCGTAGAATGCTTAATGTGGTGACTAACTTTAAACCACGAATTTAATGAGGAAATGCGGTATGAAACGACCTTTTAAACGAATGTGTATTTTATTGGCTTTATTGCCAACATTGAGTCAAGCCAACCATTTTCTCAATGAATTAGAATCGTTAGAAGCAAATCGAGGTGTGAATCGTGCAGAGGCTGCTCCTACGGTCTCTCAACCTAAAGAAAAGCGTTATTTTACGCTTTCAACGGGAAAGACCGTAGATATAACAGATTGGCAAATTGTGCATTTTATGTCAAGTACGTGTACCTATTGTCATCAGTTTAATCCGATATTAAAACAACTTTCAGAGAGTACAGGGATTCCTATTTTTACTTATAGCTTTGATGGTAAAGGCGATAATGTATTTCCTGATGTATTCAATGCAAATACGGAAGTTGTTAATACTTTTTTTGCTGAACTTCCTCGTGCTACGCCTACGGATTTTTTAATCAATGTTAATACGATGGTAACACTTCCTTTAACGCAAGGATTAACCAGTGCGGATAAGTTTATGCAACGATTGGATGAAGTGTTGTTGTATGTGGATAAGAATCTAGGATTTTAGGCATTTAAGATGAAAAAAGCAGTTTTAATTTTTGTTGCTGAAAAAAAAGTTTTTCTAAAATGATTGAAAATTTTAATACAAATAAGGAGTAATGAAATGAGTTTATATGTTGTAGAAGATAGTGAAGCTAAAGATGAATTTGGTTATCGAAAAGTTGAGCAATATCGTATTTATGTTAAACGTAGTGTTTATCATAAGATGTTAAAAGAAGAAATGAAGAAACCTTCAAATTGGCTACGTTTCGGGCAATCTGTTTTTTCCCTATTGGGAAATCTGTTTATGGACACTGATATATTTAGTTCTTGACTTACTTTTCTCTATTTTCTTTGGTTATTGAGTAATGGACAGCCTATGCAAGACGTTGCTACCTCGATGCTAGGGGTAAGTAAAATGCTATTTGTGCTTTACTTCATTATGTTCTTTGTCGCTCAGACAATACTTTTTTCACTAAACCGAAAAGGCGGTCTAGCAAAAAATAATGCGTTTTCTGAGGTAATTTTCTATCGTCTTTCTAATAGAGCAAGCCAAATTGAGGCTCAAAAAAATGAAAAAACAAATTAAACGATGGATTTTTTCGAGTGCTTTAGCCTTTTCCAGTATGGTTCAAGCCGATGTTAATTCAGATTTGAACGAATTTTTTAATAAGCTCGGAGGTGGGGCGAATTTTAGTGACAGTAGCATTATAAAAGCCCAGACCGCAGGGCATTTAGTTGGTGGTTCGTTTTATGGGCGTGTTCCTGTGCGAAACGTGCAACTTATCTCGATTACCCTTCCTGAAATCAATGCAGGGTGCGGAGGTATTGATGCGTATTTAGGGGCGTTCTCGTTTATCAATGCCGATCAGTTAAAAGCAATGGGCAAACAAATCCTAAGTAATGCGATTGGTTATGCCTTTGAGTTGGCTTTAGAAACGACTTGCCCTCAGTGTAAGAACGTGAAAGATACCTTGCAAGACTGGGTTAATAAAGCTAATAGCTTGAATATCTCTTCTTGTCAGGCAGCTCAAGGAATTATCGGAGGCTTAGTTGCTCGAAATTCTGAATATAGCCAACACGTTTGTAATAAATTGGCGAATGAAAACAATATCTTTGCCGACTGGGCGAAGAGTCGTCAAGAATGTGGTGTCGGTGGGCAGGCTGAACGGGTGTATAACAGTGCAAAAAATGAAACACAAAAAAGCCAACTTCCTAAGAATCGTAATGTAACTTGGGATGCGATGAATAAGCTAAATCAGGTTGTAAGCAATGATAGACAGCTCAAAGAATTGATGATGTCGATTGTTGGTACGGTGGTTTATGGCAATAAAGCTAATCAACGCTCCGTCCTTCCTCCGCTCGGTGCAAATGATAATTTACTGAATGCCTTGCTTTACGGAGGAGAAGCAACATTTTACAGTTGTGATAATGATAGGGAATGTTTGAATCCTAAGAAATCAACTCTCAATATCCAAAAAAATAAGAGTTTAGTGGCTCAAACTGAGCGTATCTTATATTCAATGTTTGACAATATGAAAACAGATAAGGCTGCAACGCCAGAACAAATTAAACTGGTAAATAATACCCGTGTGCCGATTGCCGCCTATGTGCGAGATGTGGCTTTGTTTAATGGTAATTCTCAAGTGGTAACTAACTTAGCTGAGTATTTAGCCATTGACTATGCTATTGGCTATTTAGATGGCTTAATGAGCGTGGTTGAGTTTGCGAGTGCAACTAACTTGAATACGGAAGAAGATGAACAAAACTTTAAAAATAATATCAACTCCGTACGTACTCGAATGGGGCAGATGTTGCAAAAAGTGCAAATTAAGAATGATGCGTTTATGTCGAGCATTAAGAACCTAGAAATATACAAAAAACAGTTTTCGCACGAGATGAATAAAAAACTAGAATTCTAAGGGCTAAATTATGAGTTTAGAAATTATCAGTATCGGGGGCATAGATATTCTTGCTCAGATGTTTAATGCTATTGCAGCTATTACCAGTAATGCGTCCTTCTTCCACTTGATGGGAGCTGCGGAAATTATTGGTGTTGCTACTTGTGTATTACGTTATGTTCAACGGCATGACCTAAAAGATTTAGGAAAATGGCTTATCTTCTTTGTTTTTATCAATGGTATTTTACTTACGCCTAAAGTGGACTTGCTTTTTACCGATAAAATTTACACTACAAAAGTAAAAAAAGTGGATAACGTGCCAGTTGGGATTGCCGCACCGTTCTACATTTTCTCTTTAGGCGGAAATGCTTTAGCTGAAATGTATGATAAATTTCTGGCTCAGCCCAATGATGTGAGATATACCAATACAGGTATGTTATTCGGGCAACGTTTATTGGATAGTTCCTTTAATATGATTCCAAAGGATGCTCGTTTTCAAGCGAATATGGCTAACTTTGTGGAAAGTTGTGTCGTTCCTGATGTAGAAATCAATAATAAATATACATACAGAGATATTTTTGAGAGTAAAGATATTGCTAGATTCTTCTTTAATCCGAGCTTCTCTCCAAGTGAGGCTCGCACTATGTTTTACACAGGAGCAAATAATAGCCGAGAATATATCACTTGCAAAGCTGGAACGCCTAAACTAAAAGCCGATTTAGATAATATGATTGCTAAAACGAAACAGGTAAGAAAAAGTAGTCTAGCAAGTGTATCAAAATCAAATGATGGAAGCTATAAAGTGTTAGGCTATAGCCCTAATATGTACGATATTCCAGAAGATATGACTTCACAAGTTCATTTCTATTTAATGGGTTCGAGTAAATCAGCTACAGATATTTACAAACAGAATATTCTTGTAAATAAATTGAGACGAGATTTCCAATTTGTACCTGCGGCATTTGATGGTACATCTGATATGGTCGGAAATGCAGCAGAACAGGCTCAGATGAAATGGCGATTGGCAAACCTTGCAAGCTATCAAGTGGCAAGTAAAACGCTTCCTGCTCTCTATACAGTGTTCTCAGCGTTATTAGTAGGTATCTTCCCAATTATCATCTTAGCGATGTTTGTAACTGAATTAACAGGTTCAATAATTAAAAGCTATATGGGATTTTTATTCAGTTTAATGCTCTATCCCGTGCTTTTTGCGATATTTAATAGTATAGTAAATGTACTAACGCATCAAACTTTAGCAGGAGAAGATTTCACGATTTCTAATGCTGATACGATACGCTCCAACCTTGCTGATATAGGAGCGACCGCAGGTTATCTGATGATGAGTATTCCTTTCATCAGCTTCGGATTGATTAAAGGATTGGGGCAAGCCGTATCAAGTGCAGGGTCTTATTTAGGTAGTGCTTTATCAAGTGCAACTTCTGCTGAATCAAGCCAAGTTTCTACAGGTAACTACAACTATGGCAATATGCAGATGGAAAATGTGAATGGGTTTAAAACTGATTTAAATAGATCATTTAGAAGTGGTGTATCTTCAATGCAGCTTGCGAATGGTGCGATGAAAAATCAGATGGCAGATGGTTCAACCGTTTATGATACATCTCAAGCTAAAGGTAATTACGCCTTTGATATAAATTGGGGAAGTCTGGTACGAGCAGAAACAGCAAAAGGCATTTCTGATACTAATAGTCAGTTAGAATCTATTTCTACTCGTAGAACACAAACTGGGACACACTTAAATAATGCACTAACTGCTTTAAATACTCATTTAAATAACAGTAATCAAGTTGGAAATGATATTAGCGATGGAGAAAGAAGAGCAATTAGTGATGCCGCTCATCAAGACTGGGCAAATAGTAATTCTTATTCAACTGGTAATCATGCAAGTAAAGGTACAAATAAAGATAATGGTTATAATTTTAATGTTGGAGGGGGAGCAAAAATTGAAGGAGCTGTTGGAGCTGGTATTCCTAAAATTGTTGAGATGTTTACTCCAATAACAAAAGCTGATGTAACTGGTTCTATAAATATCAATGCTGGTGCTCGTTACGATTGGAATAATAAAGATTTCAATAATCAAAATAATTCTGCTAACTTAGATAACAAAGCAAGCAATGATAATAAAAACTCTGAATCTAGTAGTTATGCTAGAGATATTGGAAACATTGATACCTCAAGAATTTCTGATGCTAAAACAGTCAGTTTATTAAGGGATGTCCAGAGTTCATTCCAATCTTTAGATCAATTAGCAAAAGAAGAGGCAAGTGTTCGTTCTCATCAAAAAACAATGAGTGAAACAGCAACGTTAGCAGAATCTAATAGTGCGAGTTTTACTCAGTATATGAATCAAGATTTTGCTAATTTTGTACAAGGTAGAGTGTCAAGCGAAGAGGCTGACAGATTGTTAGGAAGTGCATCGCTTTCTCGTGAAGACCAATCCAGATTTAACTCATTATTAGATGAGTATCGAGAGACTGGGATGAATCAGCGAGTGAGAGATTTTTATCAGTCTAGTTATGAACGGGTGGATTCAATGGGGGGCTTAAATGTAAGTGGAACGAATGCCTCTTTCGGAGATATTGAGGGTGGATATAAAGCTGACTCAGCTCGTATTGAAAAAATGGCTCAAGAACAAGGCGTGAAAGATCCAACGCAAAAATCAAAAGAGCTAAGGGATAAACACAATCGAGATTCTCAAGAATTTGAGAATTTGCATCAAGATCGGAAAAATCAAAATAATATGATGTGGAATGAACAGTTAGAAAATACAAAGAAAAATAATCAGGAATATAAACCATAGATAATAGAAGGATATATAGATGGATGAATATAATAATTATGATATAAACCCTGCGACAGGATTGCCAATGATAAATAGTTCTAGCGTCGATGTAGGAGGGAATGGATATGGTTCAGGCACTATACAGGATATGACAAATGGATTTTCTGATTCTAAAAAAGAATTTGCCGATGGGGGAGAAGGAAACTTTGGTCTTTGGGTTTTCCTATTCTTGATTATTGTTAATGTGTCTGCGTGGATATACTTTTTTATTACCTACTAGAAGGATGGTTTTATGTCGAGTTTAAATAAAGTTGAGCTTATTGGTCGTCTTGGTAACGACCCAGAGCTGCGTGCAATGCCTAACGGGGAAGCAGTTACAACGCTTTCAGTTGCAACAAGTGAAAGTTGGTCTGATAAAATCAGCGGAGAGAAAAAAGAGAAAACGGAATGGCATCGCATTGTTTTCTATGGTCGTCTAGCTGAGATTGCAGGGCAATATCTTAAAAAAGGTGGATTGGTTTACATCGAAGGTAAACTGTGCAATAAAGAATATACCGACAAACAAAATATTAAGCGTTATGTGACAGAAATTCAAGGGCGTAATCTGCTTATGTTGTCTAATGCAAATACTCAATCGAAACCTATTGCTCAAAATAATGAGCCTGTTGAATATCCTCCATATCAAGGACAGCCAAACAATTTTGATGATATAGAGTTTTAATCTGAAATTTTTAGGCGAAGGCAAAAAGCTCTGGATATGAGCCAAAAGATGTTGGTGTTTCTCTGTGTGGGATTATCCCGTCTTTTTGCCTTTGACTAAAAATTTGAACAACCAAAGCGAAGCGAGGGCGTTTAGCTTATTTGTTTTGCTTTATACAATTGATTTAATAAGGAATGATTTATGCCGTTATCTCTGCTTTTAGGATTAACCTTGATGGGTACATTAACCCTTGCTTTAGGCTTATGCTATGAGTTTACAAAAAACTGATGTTATAGGAGAAAATCTATGTTATTAGATTCATTGTTATTATCTATATTATGGCTTATTTTTTTGTCCTCAGTAGCTTTTTTAATGTACCTTATTATCTTTTTCTATCATACAAAGATCGTAAAGAAAAAAAATAGCAAAGTCTGAGGCGTATTTTTTACTAACTCCCTACGGTTGTTGAACTAAAAAAGTATGCAGAAAGACTTCGCTATTCTGCATACTTTTTTAGTTTCTGATATTGGTTTTAAAATAGGTATATATTAAATGAGTAGTTTTGATGCGAGAAATGTAACACAAGGCGGACAAGTCTTTAAATATATGATTGCGATGTTCATCCAGATTATGAACGTGGTGTCTTATTGGAGCTTGATTCTCGCTATTCTTGTTTCTACGGCATATCTTGCGATAGTGACGAAATGGGAGCAAGCGAAGCATGGTGCGATGTTTCTCTATGTGAAGTATATTGCGGTTAAATTGCCAAACTTTAATCAAGATATTATGCACAAGCTCTATGAGTTTGATTGGTCGGATAAGCAAGGAGTTGTCCATCATTTATCATATACTTATGAGAAACTACTCAATGATAAGTATTTCCAAATGGTCGGGCGTGCTTTACAACTTGATTTATTTTGGAGTTTAGGCGTTTTCATTGCTGTCTTTTTTGGTGTGATGATGATTGCTTTTGGGTATTTAGGTCGTAAAGGTAAGGCTCAACGTAAAAATGATATTACAGGTGGGCGTTATCTGGCTAAAAGCGTGGCTGAGGTTAATCGTCTGCTTAAGAGCCGAAATGAACTCTCACCTTTTAAAATTGGCGATTTGCATCTTGTGTTAAATAGTGAGGTGCAAAACATTGCTGTTCACGGAACGTTAGGAACAGGTAAATCAACCACGTTTAATGATTTACTTTCAATGGGGCGTCAATTTAACCAACGAGCGATTATTTATGATAAAGGTTGTACTTTTATCACTATGTTCTATCGAGAAGGCAAAGATGTGATTTTAAATCCGATGGATGCTCGTTGTCCTAATTGGGATTTATGGGAAGAGTGCCAAGACAAAATCGACCTCGAAAACTTCGCTATTCCATTGTTGCCAGAGTCAAAACAAGGAGGTGACCCATTTTGGGTGCTTGCTGCTCGTAATCTTTTTGTTTCTACTGCGGAAGCAATACGCAATGATGAAAATAGGTCTATGCGAAAACTGCTCAATATATTGTTGAGCATTGATCTTGCTGAGTTACGTGATTATGTCAAGAAACAGGATGCAAAAACTCTTGTAGAAGGGAGTATTGAGAAGACGGCAATTACCATTCGTGCTGTTTTAGGAGCGTATGTAAGAGCATTGAGAGTATGTCAAGGATTGGATGAAAAAGGAGGCGAGAAATTCTCATTAAGTCGTTGGGTTCGTTCTGATAGTGATGCGTGGATTTTCCTTTCTAGTGATGGGCGAGTACACGAAACCGTGAAACCATTGATTACAGCGTGGTTAAACGTGGCAATGCAGAATGTATTAGCGTTAAAACCCGATCCAGAATATAAACGGAGAATTTGGACACTTATTGATGAGTTGAATAGCCTACATAAATTACCAATGTTACTGGAGTATATGTCAGAAGCCCGTAAGTTTGGTGGCGTAACAATGCTAGGTTTACAGAGTTTTGCTCAAATTGAAGAAAACTATGGAGAAAAAGCAGCAAGAGCTATTTGGGATTTAGTGAATACGGTTGCCTATTTTCGAGCACCTAGTGGAGCAATATCACAATGGGTACAAAATGAGTTAGGCGAAATTCAGCATATGAAATTTAAAGATCAATATAGTTATGGTGCAGATTCAATTCGAGACGGGGTAAACTTTACCAAAGAAGATACCAGAGAGAATATTGTAAGCTATTCTAATATCCAAACTTTAAATGACCTTGAATGTTATGTCTCTTTACGTGGTGATGTGCCGATTGTTAAAGTTAAATTGGAAAGAAAATCTTATCCATTGATTGCTGAAGGTAAATATGAGCGAGATATGAGCAACGTATTTAATTTGGAACAAGAAAAAATGGTTGAAAAAATGACCTCAATTGATGGAATTGATGAAATTGCCGAACGATTAGTTAAGGGGTATGGGAGATCTTCTGAAACGGCAACTGTTAATCAATCCTCACAAGAAACAAACCAAGCGACAGAAACATCAGGGGATAATGCAAGCGGTTCAGAGAATACTTCTTTAGAAGCAAGTGCAGAAAAAGAATTGAATTTAATTCAAGGGCAACTTAATGAAGAAAAAGAGGATGGAAATGAGCAGCTTCAAGAACAAAAAGAGTTCGACCAATATAATGAATTAACAAACAATACTTTGAAGCATAAAACCACAACAACACAACAAGATAAAAATATGGAGATTGAATTCTAATGTTATCAATTTCAGCCGTAGGAAATGCAGGTGGAGCAGCCAGTTATTATACCGACAAAGATAATTACTATTTCTTAGGTGAGAATAGTACAGAATGGTTCGGCAAAGGAGCTGAGCAATTAGGATTATCGGGCGAAAAAATTGATACAAATCTTTTTCAATCGGTGCTTGAAGGTAAGCTCCCAGACGGGGGCGATCTCAGTTTTATGAAAAATGGGGCAAATATACATCAGGGGGGATACGATCTCACTTTTTCAGCTCCTAAATCGGTTTCTGTATTAGCTCTTGTTGAGGGAGAAAAAGATTTATTAAAAGCCCATCAAGAAGCTGTAAGAAAAACGTTAGGGGAGATTGAGACATTATTTTCTACTCGTTCTATGGTTAATGGTGTGCCAATACAAACTCAGACAGGCAATATGCTTGGGGCGTTGTTTATGCACGATACAAGCCGAAATCTTGATCCACAGCTACATACTCATGCCGTGATTGCTAATGCAACATTTGATGAGATTACAGGGAGATGGAAAACGTTATCTTCTGATCGGATTAAAAGCCAGAACTTTGTTGAGACAGATGCCACAACCAATCTTATTTTTAAAGAAAAAATTGCATTCGGTACTATTTATCGTCAGTTCCTAAAAGAAGAGGTTGTAAAACAAGGTTATGAAATCGAAGTTGTGGGAAAAAATGGGTTATGGGAAATCAAAGGTGTTCCAACTGAGATTTTTTCTAGTCGTAGGGAAGAAATCCTTGAAGCTGCACGCCCCAATGCAAGTGCAAAATCGTTAGCGATTACAGCTCAAGATACTCGACAGGCAAAAGATTTCAGCAACATTGAAGAAGTTCGCCAAGAATGGAAAGAGAAGTTAGCTGAAACTGGCTTTAATCTGGCTCAAATCAAGCGTACAGAGCAGAAAGATGAAATGGGTAATGTAACACAAGCTAAACCACTTGAAGCCTCTCAGAACGTGAAAGAAGCCGTTGAGGCAGTCATTTCTTCTTTGGAAAAGGAATCAATTAAATTTAGCTATAGTGAAATTCTCACTCGTGCGATGAACCGAGTAGAGGCAAAAGTAGGTATTCTTGCCGAAGTTCAGTCAGAGGTGCAGAAAGCAACACAATCTGGACGTATTTTGGTTACAGATAAACAGCATAGTATTTATACCTCTTCTGCTCATTTAGAAAATGAGCGTGATGTGATTATTCAAGCAACGGAATTACGCCAGAAAGTGAGTGGTATTCATGAACATGGTAATACGGTTATTGGTATGCACTTATCAGAGAGCCAAAGCCAGTTTACGCTTTTTACGATAAGAGGCTCAAATAGCTATGAAGCTAAAGTATTAAACGATTTAGATACCGTTGCGAAAGCGAATAATCAGCAACCGATTATTGTAACAAAAGATAAGCATACCAAGTTTGAATTGCTCAAAACGACCGAAGGAAAAGGCGATATTTATACGTTGCAAGATTATCTACAACAGGATAAGAAAGATAAAGCACGCCTTGTTTCTGTTTATCAATCCGAGAAAATTTCGCTAAATGAAATGAAATCTCTTCTCAGTAAAGCCTCTGAGCAAGGCGATACTTTAGCCGTTTTAGATACAGGTGGAAGGCGTTTTTCAGGCATTACTCGTGATGTCGTTGAATCCGCAGGAATGGAAAGTATTTCATTGACACAATCAGGCGATAATAACCGCTTAATTGTGTTAGAAGGCGTGGATAAAGGCGATCAGGTTGCAACGGCAGTTAAGGCGTACACTACCTTACTTTCAGGCGGTAAAAACACTATTTTGCAAACATTAAATGCAAAACGAGCTGAGGTTACAAATCAAGTTCGAGAAGCGTTACAGGATTATGGTTATTTATCAAATAATGGCGTTCTACTCTCTACTCGTGAATCGGTTTATATTTCAGATTATCAAGACCGTAGCAAATACAAAGTAGGCTATGTGTTGGAGAAAACTGTTCAAGGGAAAACAGAAACCTATAAAATCTCAGGGATTAACAAGGAAAAGAATCAACTAATTTTGACTGCTGAGAATGGAACAAATGAAGAGCAAACGAGAAAAATCTCGTTGAGAGAGCTAAATAGCACTTGGAAGGTTTATCAGGAAAAAGAGCTTGATGTTAGAGTTGGCGAGCATTTGAAGGCAACGAGCAACTTTGGCTCAACAAGGGTCAATGAAGAGCTTGTTGTAACAGGTATTAAAAAAGGCAATTTCTTTTTTAAAGAGAAACTCGTTTTAGAGGATAGTAAAGGTAGAGAGGTTAAAGTGCCAACAGATAAGACGGCTTATTTGTCTTATAATTATGTTGAAACGCACGGGAGTAGTAAAAATCAGAAACGAGATACGATTGTTGCTGTTGTGAACCAGAAAGATACAAGTACAGGAATGATGACGGAGATTCGTAAAGGGGCGAAAGATGTGTTGATGATCACCTCTGCAAATAGTGAAAAAGTACAGAAAAATATCAGTATTGATGATGCAAAAGTAACAATTACGGATAACCTTAAAACGCTATTTGATGCGAAAGATTTAAAAGAGATACAACAAGCCTCAATTACGAAAGAGAATAATGAGCTAGAACGTATTGTCAATACAAGCATTGAAAAAGCGATGCTAGAAACAAAAGATAAAGTGAGTTTTAACGCTTCTGCGGTGGAAACGTTAGTAACAAGCTCAACTTCATTTACTCGTGATCAGGTTCGCTCTTATTTCCTTTCTCGCATTGAATCAGGCGAATTGATTCCACTTAGTCAGGATAAGGGAATCTCCCTTAATTCGATGTTTGTACCTCTTTCTGGTTTGCGTACTGAGCAAGCTATTTTAGCTTTAGCCGCAGAGCAGAAAGGGAAATCCGCTCCAATTCTGGATAAAAACAATATAGGCTTAATCCAAGAATCTGTTAAAGGGCTAACGGAAGGGCAGAAAAATTATGTGAGCATGGTGCTTACTTCTCAAGATGGCGTGAGTGGCGTGCAAGGCTTTCCAGGCGTGGGAAAAACGCACGCATTGAAAACTTTGTTAGGATTGGCTGAAATTTATCAGCCAGAACTAGAATTTAAAGCACTTTCGCCTACGCACCAAGCTAACAAAGCCTTACGAGATGCAGGTATTCACGAGGTTAGCACCTATCAAAGTTTCTTAAAAGAGCATAGCTCAAAAAATCTTTCGCCTAACGCTTTTGACAAACAATTTTTTGTTATTGATGAAAGCTCAATGCTAGGAAATAAAGATTTATTAGCCGTGATGAAAGTGATCACCGAACATGGGGGGCGAGTAACCTTCTTAGGAGATGTGCAACAACTTAAATCCATTGAAAGCGGTACACCGCTTGCCTTGTTGTTACAGCGTGGCACGATGGATAAAACAGAAATTACGCAAATTGTGAGACAGACTGAGGTATTACGCCCTGTTGTTGAGCAAACCATTGCCGATCAAGTGCCAACGGCTTTAGCTAAATTATCAACTATTTCGCCAGATATTGTGCCTCGTATTGAACCTCAGAATATGCCAAATGCCTCTGTGATGAACTTTGAAGGCGAGATCCAAAAAAATGGCAAACGAGCTGAGCCAAAAGCAGACTTAAACGCTGAAACAGTTAAGGATTTTTTCAGTCGTACACCAGAGGCAAGAAAAAATACTTTGATTGTTGTACCTACTAATAAAGCCTCAAGAGAAATTAACAATTTAATTCATGAGGAATATGTGGCTCAAGGCGAGGTTACACGTTCTATTAACGTTCCAACCTTGCAACAAGTGAATATTAGTAAAGCTGATTTGCAAAACCCAATCACGTGGAAAGCTTATCAAGACTATACAGCTAAAATCGGAGAGCAGTATTACACGGTGGGCCAAGTCGATCAGCAGGGCAACGTACAAATTATTGACCAACGTACAGGGGATGAAAAATATATTAACTCTTACCATGTAAATGCTGAAAATACTGCTCTTTATCAACCTTTCTCTATTGAAGTTGGTGTGGGCGATAAAGTGAGATTCCGCATTACTGATAAAGAACGTTTAGTGGTTAATAACTCAATAGGCGAAGTATTAAGTACAGAGGATGGAAAACTGCTTATCAATGTGGAAGGTAAGCAATTAAGCTATGATCCAAGCCAAGATATGTCTGATAGACACTTTACATTAGGTTACTCCAGTACTATTTATAGCTCTCAAGGAGCGAATGCTCAATATGTGATAGGAGTATTCCCTCAGGAGTCCACAAGGTATCAGGAACTTGATTCTTTCCTTGTTGCTGTTTCACGTGGAAAAGAGCATATTCAAGTGATGTCTGATGATTTAACTCGTTTAGTGGATAAGATTCATCAAACAGGGCGAGGCGACAGAGCAACTTCACTGGACCTAGTTGAAGGAAGAGAAGCTGAATGGGATAAAATCAAAGAAGATAGAAACTCAGTTCAAGAATGGTCTAAAATGGTAGATTCTCGTATTGAATGGCGACAAAGTCTCAAGCTCAATGATAAGGCTTACGATGGCTTGTCTGATGTCGTTAAAGAATCAGCTCGTTATAACGTGGAAAAATCAGAGTTGATTTTCCAAGTTGTGAATGGGGAAGGACAGCATCAAGGAAATCTTCATATTCCTTTTAATCCAATGCAAGGTAAATTAGAATATGCGGAAACGTATTATTCAGGTGGTTCTGATGGTTCGATTGTTGTGTTGCATAAAGGCGATGAACAATCGCCTCCGAAAGAATATGCTTTTTCTGAGTTGAAAGAAGCTATTTTAAGCGAGGGAGAAGAGCAAACGGTATTACTACGGCTTCCAGAAAAAGACGATCCTATTACGATTGCTCTTATTGAAGAAGATAAGGTTAATACACACATTGAGAAAACGTTGGATGAGGAAAAACAGAGTGAGCAGGCTTTAGATCTACGCTTAGATGCTGAAATTCAGAATAATGAACAAGTTTTCGAAAATGAACGAGAAAATACCCAAGAGGCAGAACGTGCCGAAAGTGAGTTTAGTCGATTGGGTAATGATGAAACTAACATTGTTCATCATACGAAGGAGAATGCAACCGAAGAGCCTAGAGTGAATAAAACTCAGGAAAAAGAGCTTTTATAAAACACTATGAATGAAAACTATAAATAAAGTTAAATTAGAATTAAGTTAAACTTAAATAACAATGAAAAATCATTTATCTTTTAATGGAGAAATAATATGACTAAAATGAGTAAGTCGGAAGAGGTCAAACAGGTTACTCGCTATTTATGTAATATGACTTTGTTACGCTCTTATGGCAAACAAACTGAAATGGATACACTAGAAACAGCCTTAAAGAATCTTACGACTGTTTTTCAAGAAAGAAAAGATGAAGAAGAGCTTGCTAAAATGGCTCAAGAAGAAAAAGAGCAACGTAGATTAGCTATGCTAGAGAAACTTCAAGCCGAAGGGTGGACTTTAGATGAATTGCTTGAAACGGCAAATAAACAGCCTAAAGCAAAACAAAAAGCTCCGAATAAATACCAGTATGTAGATAGTCAGGGGCAAACTCGATTCTGGAGTGGATTCGGGCGTACACCAACAGAATTACAAGCGTTGCTTGATGCAGGGCAATCACTAGAGACTTTCTTGATTCAGAAAAGTGAGTAAAAGTAAGTTTAGTTTATTGCACAAATGAAAATCCCCTCTTATTGAGGGGATTTTCATCTATTTTATGATATTTGTTAGCGGGTAAAATAATTTTCTGTATTTTGTCTCCAATTCTGTAAATTCAATAAACCCAAAGTGGTTGTAAAAAGAGGCAGCATTATCATCTTTTGCTTCAACAATTAAAAGTGCAGAGCCTACGGCATTATTTCTTATTCTGTGAATGGCGTCTGCTAGTAGGAATTTTCCATAGCCTTGTTGTTTGAAATTATCATCGATGGCTAATCTTCCCATTAAAACAGCAGGAATGGTTTCATATCGAATATCTTTTTTGAGCCTTTCCTTTGGTACTTCTATTATCGGTATTGATAGTGAAGATAATGTATAGTAGCCAATAATTTTGGATTGTTGCTCATCTATCAGTACATAGCACTTTGCTAATCCTTTTTTCACATCTTGAGAAGCATATTGATGAAAATAATCCTCTAATGCTTTAACTGAACAAGAGAATGAACCTCTCTTTATTTGTAACTCATCTAATGGTGTTACAGTGATATTATTTAAATTTTCATAAATCATCATTCCTCCATTTTGGATAAATACTCTTGATATAAGTCTAAAGCATTTTGCATTGCTTGATTAGGTTTCGGAGGATTATTTAAATGCTCAATTAACAAAGCCTGATCTTTTAATGTTAAACGTAAGACTTGGTTTTCTAAAATAGTTTTTTTGGCTTCTTCGTAAGCCACAGATACTACAAAATCTGTTAAAGTTCGTCCGCTAATTGCAGCAGCATATTTAAGTGATTCGTATATTTCTAGATTAACTTTAGCCTCCAGTCTTGCTTTTGTGATTGGTGTATTCATATGTGCTAGCTCCTTAATATAATTTAAATAGATAATACGGCTAATAGCCGTATTTGTCAAATTTTATTTATGATTGAACTTTATGATTGAATGGATGCCTAAAGTAAAAATCAACTACCTTAAGGACATAAAAATGGATTTTAAAGATATTCTAAACGATTTACTTAAACAACCAGAAAATGATAGCCCTAAGTTTAGAGCAGAATTGGTTGAAAATCTGGTTCGAACTGTATATAACTTTGTTAAAACAGAACGTCCAGAAGGCGAGGGATTGGATGGGCGAGATGGTCCAGAACGAAGAGGACTTGCAGAAGTGGTTGATGCTGCTATCGATCATAAATTCAATATGCTAGAAAAATCATTAAAATAGAAGTAGAATAAAGTTACGTAATAGGTTGAACGTTGAAATAGGGTTTAACCTATTTTTTAATTCTGATAAGATACTATTTAATGGCATAAAAATTACAAATTACTTATGAAAGCCTTCTCAAACATTCATGTAGCTAATGATGAATACTGGCAAAAAGCGTTAGAAAAATATGAGATGATCAAACCATTGCTAAACGCTGAGCAGCAAACTTCTTCTTGTATAAAAGAACGAGCCAAACAGGTTGGTGTAAGTCCTCGAAGTCTATACCGTTGGATTCAAGCCTATCATTCTCTCGGTTCAATAGAAGGTCTTGTGAGTCGCAAGCGAGGCTGGAGGAAAGGTAATTCCCGTTTAAGTACAGAACAAGATGAATTAGTCACAGAAATTATTAAATCCTATTATTTAGATAAACAACGACCAACAATGGAGCAGACTATTCGTGAAGTACAACGTGTGGCAAAACAGAAAGGTATTGTTAGTCCCAGTCGCCGCACAATTCGACTGCGTATTTTACATATTTCAGCTAAGGAGAAAACATGAGTACTGAGAAAGAAGAAGTGATTATGCCTGTTTCTATTACCCTTACGCCAGAACAAGTGTTTGAGAGTGTGATAGAACGACATTATAAGGCTTATTTAGAGGCTTATGCAAAGTCAGACGATTTAACGGCAATTATTGAGCAAGATTTTCTTAAAGACTTGTATACCATTAAAAATGGAAAACATCCAAATGAAGATACCTATGGTTGGCTTGGATTTTGGCGAGAGTTAGGCGAAGAATACGGAACAAATCTGTAAAAAACGCTGGAAATCGAGTATTTTTCCTCTAAAAATGAACTTTTTGAAATCGAAGTTTAAATTTTTAATGGATCTTTTTCTCAAAAAAAGTAAAATGTGCAAATATTTATTTGCTTATCTCTAAACTAGGATAAATGAATAAATTAAGAAAATATAAAAGAAAAAAGCTCCGCAAAGCAGAGCTTTTCCAATAAAGTGTATAACTTCCACGCATTCAACGACCAAATTGAAGAAAAGTTATTCACGAACTATTTAAGTCTAATTATATAGACTTAAATCAGGGATTTCAAGTGGTATTATAGAAATCTTTATCGTGCATAACTTTCTATCTGGTGTGGGTGAGGTAGAAAATTATGAATCAAAAATCCCATTCAAAAAGTCAATTCAAATGCTATGTCGAGTATGAAAACGACAGCCTAAGCGTTTATGATTCAAAAAGAGTCTATCAGGCTCACTTTGATGTCGAAGCTAAAGTTTACGATAGAGCAGAGAAACGTAAGCATCGTAATACTACGCCTAACTATATTTTTAATTACCAGAAAAAAGAGAAGAGCTACCCTTATACCACGTGGTTCTTTTTGCAACGTTTATCTATCCATGACTTTAAACTTAATCCTTATCTTTGTGCGTTAAGAATGGCTCAAGGTAAAGGAGCTATTAGAAGTGAGCGTAGAGAATCGCTCAAAGCCTTATGTGCAGTAATGCTGACTTATGTGGATATGTCTCCTGCTCGCCCTTATTTATTTGAGGTACGTGCAAGTATTGAAGAATTAGCGGATAAAAGCCATCTAACATATATGTATTGGGATAAAACAAAGGGAAAACATAGGCTAAGATATGATATAGCTCTTAATACGCTTAAAATGCTTGAGGAAGCTGAATTAGTTACTGTTGTGCGAGAGTATGATAGGGTTGGACGTCAGCATAAGCCAAGTCGAATTTTTCTTAATGTAGAATTTTTCTTAATGCTAGGCGTAACAGAAAAAGAATTAAGAAAAATACTACTCGATTTCCATAAGAATCAGTATGTTAAAAATAACTTGAATCAGTCTTTTATAAGCTACAAAAAGCATTTAGATAGGTTAGAACAAAAGAATGTTGCTAACCTTGAGAATCATCACGCTTTACGTAATATGTTGATAAAACGTAGAAAAGACCTCTTAGGCGAGCGAATGATTAAATTTGTAGCTCAACGTAAACCTGTTGATTATAAATCGTTTGACATCGAATCTGATGTGTTTAAACCGTGTTTTCGTTCTTATGCAGATTGTACTACGCTAGAAGAAGTACATAAACTTAGAAAACGCCTTTTTGCCAAAGAGCAAATTAGATTGCAAGCTAAATTGAAATCTGCGAATGATACGACATATCGAGAAGCAATGGTGCAGCGGTTGTATTAGTCGCTCTAAAAACTCTCTTTAATAGTTAATTTAACCCATCTTTCTTTATTACTTGTAATGAAGAACGCTATTTCTTACGCCTAAATCAAGATTTGCTCATAAAATAATCAACCCTCCCCACCTATTTTCTTGAAATTTTACAATTTTGAAGCAGAAAAGATGAAACACCCTATATTTTTATATTGAATTGTGTGTAAGCTGTGTGTTGTTTTTGTATAAATGATATTTAAATTCGCCCTTAACTTCGTAACAAAACGTTACTTTGTAATTTCTTTTTATAAATAAAAAGAAAGAAACAGAAAATCAAAGATTTTCTCTCTTTAGATAGCACCCACGCAAGCGTGGGCAAAAGACTCTTCTACAATGGAGGTAACAGTATGAAACCATTTTAAGAAATTTGCTCTTTCGCTTGTCAAGGTCAAGCCCTACGGGTTGCCTACGGCAAACCTTGACAATCGACCGCAAATTCTTAATGGTTTTTCATACCGTTACCCCCTCTAGCGTGCAAATGCACGTTACTTCACATTTCCAACCTTTAACAACTTTTACACCTTGAGCGTTAATTTCTCTTCATCCTTTACATTATTGCTTCCTTTGGACTCCTTAAAGATCCTTTAAGAGGATATATCGCAAGGTTTCAGCAGGAGGGGGGATAAGCAAGTTATCCGCTAGATAATTCAGCACGCCCAACACATCAACCAACCACGAACAAGATCCGCAGGTTTACCGCTTACGCTCCATTAAGGCTTGTAGCCTTAATAATCCGCAACTCATAATCGGTTAAAAAACAAACGCTTAAACGATAAGTATATAAAAAGACTTGTAAAGATATATGAAAGAGCAGTAATAATCACAGTTAAAGATGAAGTAACTTTCTATCAGCTTGACGAAGATTATCGGGTAAATTAGGTCAATGTTTGTGTTAGAGGAATGATTATTCTTGCTTTGCTACATTATGCAAAATGTAAGTTAATCTGAATTTAGACGAGCTTTTAAAAGGATTAAACGATGAGTAGAGAGCTTTTAACAATCTCAATAGCAATGCTCAAACCTAGAAATGATATTGAACATTCTCTATCTTATGGTTCTGAGCCAATTATTTACGCTATGCCGACAATTTGGACGGCTATGACAATAGAAGTCTATGAAAGGCAATATAAGCAAGCTACCGTTACATCTATGGGCTATGAATGGCGACTTGTTGAAATCAAAAAAACAGAGACAGGTACGGCTAAAAAAGTAGTAAAATTTGATAGTTATGAGGGGATCTACTTAAATGCGGCGGTTGCATTGCGAGACGCCCTAATATTTTGTTCTATAAATCATCTTTAATACTTGATTTTTTTGTAGCTTGGTATTACTATTGGGCTTAGTTAGATAGCTTGCTACTAACTATAACTTAATAATTTAGGCGATTAGCTGCCGTAAATGCTTACTTAATTTAGGTGATTAGCTACCGTAAATGCTTACTTAATTTAGGTGATTAGCTACCGTAAATGCTTACTTAATTT
>OGCY01000139.1_pt1 | contig 36397 bp, 27 predicted proteins | sample 1570311 | NCBI WGS metagenome assembly OGCY01 (sample SAMEA2582165, study PRJEB24529) | metagenome | biome: Human gut stool | place: China | collected 2011
TATACCAGCATGGGAAGATGCTATATTCTCAGAGATATGCCGGAGAAAGCGCAGGAGTATATTGACCGGCTCGATAACGAGTGCTGGGAAAAACTCGATAAGCTTGACCGGCTCTACACGCTGTGTTTTAAGGCAGAGTATTATAACAGAACCGGACGCAGCTCATTGCGGGATGAGTGCATCCAGATTGTACATGATAATACAAATGTCGATATGCCGGTTATGGATATCTTTGAGGATTATGACAATTTCTGTGAGATGTTGCTTAAGATAGGGTGCGATGATGTGTTCTGGGATATCATGAAGGTGCTCGAAGAGCTGACAGATTCCGCAAGAATCATCAACCTGAAACACCGGGTTCTTTCACTGAAAATTGAGTATTACCGGATGCATGGCGAGGAACAGAATTATCTGCGTGCATCCGGAATGTACTATGAGATGTCCAAAGTGTTAGAGCAGGAAAACAGCAATATGGTTGCCAATATGCTAAGAGTGCGCAATTCTCTTGAGGAGGTCAAGGCAAAGCGAAGAGAGCTTCTTGAGGAGAATGAAGAACTACAGAAGAAGTCAGAAACGGATGCGCTTACAAAACTTCCAAACCGTTTCCGGCTCAATGCGTACTCGGAGGAAGCATTTGAACGAGCCATGAGCGAACGTTCGCCGCTTGCGGTGGAAATCCTCGATATTGACTATTTCAAGGAATACAATGACAATTACGGGCATCAGGCGGGCGACAGATGTATTGCCTCGATTGCAAAAGAATTGCAGAAAATGCAGGATGACAAAATTTTCGTTGCGCGTTACGGCGGCGATGAGTTTATTATTATTTATGAAAACATGACCGAGCAGGCGGTACGCGAGAAGGCGGAGGACTTAAAGAAGCGTATCATGGATTTACAGATTACGCATGAGTATTCGAAAAGTCTGCCGATTGTAACGGTTTCACAGGGAATCTGCTATGATATTCCAAGGGGAGCGAACCGGAACTGGGACTTCCTCTCCTGTGCGGATAACAGACTCTATCGTGCGAAAAAAGCGAACCGGAACAACATTTCCATGGGCTATATGAATGTAGTTTCTGAAACGTGATGGAAACATTTGCGGAGCGTTGCATAAGATATGAAAGAAGGAAAATCCGCAATCGAAGGTTCACATTTCTACCAGAGAAATTTTCCACGGAAGAACAATGATGAGAACAGGAATACCCCAGGTAAAATACTTTCTTTTCGATTGCTTTTTATAGCATCTCCTGTCTGATAAGGCAGGGGGTACATAGGAGCATAAGGCATTGCGCAAAAAGGCGGCGGCAGGAGGCACCTTGCGCAGGGAAAAGGCTTGACAAATGGGGATTGCAATGTTATCATCCTAATTGTTTTGCAGAAGAGACCGATGTGTGGAAGGGCGCATTTCATGCGCCCTTTCTGTGCGTTTCCATGTGGAAACGCTTTTTATAAATAGAAAGGATTTTGAATGGAAACAGTAAGATTTGACGAACTTAATTTATACCCGCAGGTGCTTCGGGCAATCGCCGAGATGGGATTTGAAGAGGCAACACCGATTCAGAGCCAGGCGATTCCGGTTGTCATGTCCGGCGTTGACGTCATCGGACAGGCGCAGACCGGAACCGGAAAGACCGCTTCCTTTGGTATTCCGATGCTGCAGAAGGTAGACACTGCGAACCATAAAACGCAGATTATCATTCTCTCTCCGACCAGAGAGCTTGCCATCCAGGTGGCAGATGAGATGCGCAAGCTGGCAAAATATATGCACGGAGTGAAGATTCTTCCGGTATATGGTGGACAGGAAATCGGACGCCAGATTAAGGCATTAAAAGGCGGCGCGCAGATTATTATCGGAACACCGGGACGTGTCATGGACCATCTGCGCAGAAAGACCATCCGTTGTGAGGCGGTCAATACCATCGTGCTTGACGAGGCAGATGAGATGTTAAACATGGGATTCCGCGAGGATATCGAGACCATCCTCCAGTATATCCCGGAAGAGGGAAGACAGACGGTACTGTTTTCCGCGACGATGCCAAAGCCAATTTTAGACATTACCAAGAAATATCAGCATGATGCCGTGACGATTAAGGTGGTAAAAAAAGAGCTGACCGTTCCGAGCATTGAGCAGTATTACTATGATGTAAAGCGCCATGACAAGGTGGATGTGCTGACAAGATTACTCGATTACTATAATCCAAAGCTTTCTTTGGTGTTCTGTAATACCAAGCGTATGGTAGATGAGCTGGCAAGTGAGCTGCAAGGAAGAGGTTATTTTGCAGAAGGACTCCACGGTGATATGAAGCAGGCACAGAGAGACCGTGTCATGAAGGGCTTCCGCAACGGCAAGACAGAGATTTTGATTGCGACAGATGTAGCTGCAAGAGGAATTGACGTGGATGACGTGGAAGCAGTATTCAACTTTGACATTCCACAGGACGACGAGTATTATGTACACCGTATCGGACGTACCGGACGTGCCGGACGCACCGGGCGAGCATTTACTTTCGTAAAGGGCAAGGAAGTCTACAAGTTAAAGGATATCATGCGCTACTGCAAGACCAAGATTATTGCCATGCCGATTCCGTCCACCGATGATGTGGCACAGATTAAGGCAGAGAAGGTCATGGACGAGATTGGAAGAATTATCGACGAGGAAAATCTCAAAGATATGATTGAGATTATTGAGAAGCAGGTCAACAGCTCCGACTACACCGCAATGGACATTGCAGCAGCTTTCTTAAAGCAGGCACTCGGTCAGGTGAAGCTCGATAAGGAGTCCGATGATGAGGCAGATTTTGACAATACCGGGGCAGAGGAAGGAATGGTGCGCCTGTTTGTCAATATCGGCAAGAAAGACCGCGTAAAACCGGGCGATATCTTAGGAGCCATCGCAGGCGAATCCGGTATGCCGGGCAAGCTTGTGGGAGCCATTGATATGTATGATAAATACACGTTTGTGGAAGTCCCAAGAGAGTACGGCAGAGAAGTATTAGATGCCATGAAAAATGCAAAAATCAAGGGCAGGGCTGTCAATATGGAGCCTGCCAATTCCAAATAGACTGTAACAATAAAAGGTACTGTGGAAATTCCCTACAGTACCTTTTTCATATATTCATCAAATCTTAATCTTTTAACTCATTGGAAATTCATAAACGTTTCGTTACAATAGAAGCATGATGATCATAGAAAACGCAAAGGAGCGGACGAATGTATAACATACTGGTATGTGATGATGAAAAGGATATTGTTTCTGCATTAAAAATCTATCTGACAGCGGACGGCTATCAGGTTTATGAAGCATACAACGGAAAGCAGGCAATCGAGGTGTTAAGGGAGCAGCAAATCCACTTAGTACTCATGGATATCATGATGCCGGAGATGGACGGTATCACGGCGATGGTAAAAATCCGCGAGACAAGTAACGTGCCGGTCATTCTTCTGACGGCAAAGAGCGAGGACATGGATAAGGTCTTAGGGCTTACCGTAGGGGCAGATGACTATATTACAAAACCATTTAATCCGGTAGAGCTACAGGCGAGAGTCAAGTCACAGCTCAGACGCTATATGCAGCTTGGCGGTGGGGAAATCCGCAAGGATGTGCTTACCATCGGCGGAATTGAGCTCGATGACTGCACCAAGGAAGTGCAGCTTGACGGAGAAAAAATATCGCTTACCCGTACCGAGTATGACATTTTAAAGCTGTTGATGGAACATCCGGGAAAAGTATATTCCCCGAATGAAATCTATGAACTGGTGTGGAAGGACAATCCTTACGGAACCGAGAATACGGTTGCGGTACATATCCGCCATTTGCGCGAGAAAGTGGAATATAACCCGGCGGAGCCCCGCTATCTGAAAGTGGTGTGGGGAAGAGGCTACAAGATGGAGCAATGAGAGAAAGGTGGATAAGGAATGATAAAATATAAGGACCGTATATGGTATAAAGCGGTTTTATGGATATTGTTGATACTTTCCGGAATTTCGCTTGGCACAAATATCGCATTTGTGACACTTGCGTATGACTGGGGGGTCTATGAGAAAGAGAGCAAAGAGACGTATCAGGAGAACATAGGGGATGCAAACCGGAGCTATTCTGTGCGGGCGCTGTATGGCTATTTAAATCAGACAGAGGAAGAACTGCCGGACGGTTTCCAGTATGGAATATTAAAATGTGATGAAAAAGATTTAAGCAAGGTAGACTTAAAGGATACTGCAAACTATCTGGTATCGCATTTTACGACGGATTCATGGGATGAAAAAGAGCTGACATGGTTTAATTATCAGGTTTTGGTGACGACATCGTTCTCGTTTTATCAGAATGCGCTGTGGATGGAAAATCATATCCATTCCGACACGCAGTATCAGAGCTTCATTGAGAAAATCTGCTATTGTAAGAAAAACGACACCTATTACTATAAGATGGCAGATGGCGAGTGGCTGATTCCGGTTCTTACCGTGGGAGATGGCGAAGACGGAACGGTTCTTCTGGATGGAAACACATATAAAAGCAGCACGATTGAGACGATAAGCGAAAAGGAAGTAGAGACGGCGAAAACAAATGAAAAGCTTGTGGAAAGCACTTACCAGTACCTCGACGACGGTGAGCTTTTTATGGATACGGATAACGGACAGGGCATCGTTGGAAACTTCTGGGTGGTATCGTATTATCTGCGGGATACGACGGTGGATACGGCTTCGCTGTGGGAAGATGGAGACCGTTACGAGAAGGTAACGGTGTTAAACGAAATTTTTTATAATTATGCGTATGGTGCAATTGTGATGGGCGTCATCTCCTTTGGCATTGCGCTTTTATGTGTGATTTTACTGTGCGCGAGTGCCGGACACCGGAAAGGAAAAGAGGGAATTTACACCAACCTTTTGCAGAGACTGCCACTTGAAGCAGAGTGGTTTTTGTTTGGAATGCTGGTACTTGGCTGTCTGTTTTCAATGGCGCTGACACTCGATGCGTTCAGTTCCTATTATAACGAACAGAGCTTTCTTGCGATGATTTCCATGCTCGCGGTGGAGGGCGTTGTCATAGGATGCCTTCTGGTATGTGTGCTTATCAATTTTGCCGCCCGCATCAAAGTAGGAGACTGGTGGAAAAATACATTTTGCTACCGTATCTTTGCAATAATAAAACGTTTTGTAAAGCGGATATTAGGTGGTATCAACCGGAATCTGCCGCTGTTTGTGAAAACGGTAATCGTGTTTGCCGGAATCTCATTTGTGGAATTTGTTGTGATTGTTGCAACAGATAACAGCACGGATACGGAAATGCTGTTCTGGCTTTTCGAGAAGGCACTGCTGTTTACCGGATGCATCTTTGTACTGCTTCAGCTTAAAAAGCTGCAGGAGGGCAGCAGGAATATCGCAGAAGGGGATTTGACGCACCAGATTGACACCGGCAAAATGCTGTGGGAATTTAAGCAGCACGCTGAAAACTTAAACAGCATCAGCTCCGGGATGTCCCGTGCGGTCGAGGAGCGGATGAAGAGCGAGCGGTTTAAAACAGAATTAATTACAAATGTCTCACACGATATCAAGACACCGCTTACGTCCATTATCAATTACGTTGACCTTCTGGAAAAGGAAAAGCTGGATAATTCAAAGGCAGAGGAATACTTGGAAGTATTGGAGCGGCAGTCCGCGCGGCTAAAGAAGCTGATTGAGGATTTAATGGAGGCATCAAAGGCATCCACCGGAAACCTTGCAGTTCATTTGGAGCGGCTGGAAGCGGGTGTGTTTTTAGTACAGACGGTCGGTGAATTTGAGGAGAAGACGATGGCTTCTAATCTGGAGCTTCTGATTCAGAAACCGGAAACTCCGGTCTATATCATGGCGGATGGCAGACATTTCTGGCGTGTTATTGACAACCTGATGAACAACATCTGCAAGTATGCACAGCCGGGAACCCGCGTCTACATTAACCTTGAAGTATCCGGAGAAGAGGTGCTTATGACCTTCCGCAACACCTCCCGTTATGCGCTTAATATTTCAAGTGAAGAGCTGATGGAACGGTTTGTCCGCGGAGACAGCTCGCGCAATACGGAAGGCAGTGGACTCGGTCTTTCCATTGCACAAAGCCTGATGGAGCTGATGAATGGAAAGATGGAGTTATATGTGGACGGTGACCTCTTTAAGGTGGTACTGCATTTTTCACGCCTGACAGATGCTACGGAATAAGTCTGTGAATGTCTCTCGGGAAGAGTGCTGCGCGCCGCACATTTTCAAAACCGAGAAGTCTGGCGGTAAAACGCTCTAAGCCGATGCCAAGTCCGCCGTGCGGCGGCAGCCCGTATTTATGTGCCATCAGGTAGCTTTCAAACAGCTCCGGGTGCATACCGAGGCGCTCCATCTTGGCAAGCTGCATCTGATAGTCGTGGATGCGCTGTCCGCCGGTTGTGACCTCAAGACCGCGGAATAGAAGGTCAAAGCTCAAGGTCTCCGCCGGGTTCTCAGGATTCTCCATTGCGTAGAATGGACGCTTGGAGGAAGGATAATGTGTGACAAACACAAAGTCCGAACCGGTATTCTTTTTGATAATCTCACATAGCAGCTTTTCTTCCTCCGGTTCAAAGTCCTCGTGGTCCGTGATTGGACGGTGGTAGGTGGAAGAGATTAATTCCTTCGCTTCGTGAAATGGAATCGAGGGAATCTCTTTCACTTCCGGGAGGACGGCATGCAGGGTAGAAAGTTCCGCTTCATAGTTCTTAGAGAGGTAAGAAAGTGCAGAACGAATCATTGCAGTTTCCATTTCCATAATCTCTGTAAAGTCTTTAATATATCCCATTTCAAAGTCAACACTGGTATATTCGTTTAAGTGTCTGGAAGTGTCGTGTTTTTCCGCGCGGAAAACAGGGGCAATCTCATAGACGCGCTCGAATACGCCGACCATGGTCTGCTTGTAGAACTGCGGACTCTGCGCAAGGAACGCATCTTTTCCGAAGTATTCCAGATGAAAAATATTGGCACCGCCCTCGGCACCGGTGGCGACTACCTTTGGTGTATGGATTTCGGTAAAGCCTTCTGTGGCGAGGAAACGGCGGAAGCCCTCACATAAGCCTGCCTGAATCTTAAAAATGGCGCGTTCGGATTCATTGCGCAGGGTGACTGGGCGGTAGTCTAAAAGGTTTTCAATCGAGGTCTCCACCTGCTTGTTGTGGATGACGATGGGAGAAGGCTCGGCTGGTGTGGATAACACTTCCGCAGTCAGAAGACGAAGCTCAAAGCCGCTTTTGGAACGCGGCTCTTCCACCACGAGAGCGGAGAGGGACACACACGCTTCCTCCTTTAACAGGGAGAGCGGAAACTGGGAAAATTCTTCACCGTAAACACACTGGATGATTTCCTCTCTGGTACGAAGCAGTACAAAGGCGAAGCCGCTCATACGGCGGATTTTGTGGATGCTGCCGTGGATTTGCACGGTATGACCGATGTTTTCAAGTAAAAATTCTTTCATGGGATAGTCCTCCTTTTTCTTGGGAAATGGAATTACAAAAAGACCACGCAGGTATGATATGTACCTGTGTGGTCTTAAAAAATGGAAGACTTCTCTGCCGGATTCTGGCAGGACGCCTGCGTTATCTTTTTCCGACACCGTACAGGTACAACACAAAGAGCGCTTGTACCTGCGCGGTGCAGTCACAGCTTAAAGTCTGTCACTGTCCGGCACGTACAAACGCTGCCAATCGTCGTCCCTGTTTACTTTACGGAACAAATTAGATAACATCATGGCGTAAATCCCTTTCCTACTTTAATTTTTCTGTATCTTAGCACTATTGTGAGGACTTGTCAAGCATCCGATGTTTCTTTTCCAATGCACAGATTACGATGGCATAAAAAATGCGCCCTATGTGAAACACATAAGGCGCATGGCTTTTGTTATAAATTGTATTTGCTTTATTTTTCAGGCAAGATGAATTTGCTGATTAATTCGTCTAAGGAAACTGCCTGAGCGGATAACTCCTCGCTGGTAGCAGAAGATTCCTGAGCGGTAGCGGAGTTTGCCTGAACAACTTCGGAAATCTGATTGACACCCTGCTCAGCCTGATCCATAGCAGTTGCCTGGTCTTTGGATACAACACTGATATTTCTGGATGCTTCTGCAATCTTCTTGATTCCTTCAACAACAGTTTCAATAGATGCTGCTGCGTTCTCTGCAGCCTTGTTACCTTCGTTAATCTCCTGTAAGGAGCCTTCAATCAGCTCTCTGGTATCAACAGCAGATTTGGTACTCTGTTCCGCTAACTGGCGAATCTGGTCAGCAACGACTGCAAACCCACGTCCTGCTTCTCCGGCTCTTGCAGCCTCGATAGATGCGTTCAGAGAGAGAAGGTTGGTCTGGGAAGCGATATCCTCGATTTCGGAAATAATGTTTTCAATCTTCTTGGAGGTATCATTGATGCGTGCCATTGCGTCAACCATGGCTTTCATCTGGGCACGGCTGTTATCTGCCTCATCAGCGTATTTCTTGGCCTGTAAGTAAGAATCATGTGCCTGCTCACTTGCTTTATCGATGTTCTCGGTAATGCTTGTGATGGTTGCCTGGAGCTCTTCAACGGCACCAGCCTGTTCGGTAGCACCCTCCGCAAGGCTCTGGGAAGCCTCGGCAAGGTTTGTGGAGCCGGCGGATACCTGGCTGGAAGCATCTTCGATTGCATTTAAGGTATCAATCATGCGGTCTCTTAAATCACGCATTGCAATGATAAGTCCCTCGAATTCTCCGGCATAGATAGAAATATCTTTGGAATTGATAACGTAATTGCCATCTGCCATCTGACCAAGCAGTTCGGAACAGTCTGCAATTACAAGTCCTAAAGACTCTTTCATTTCATTTGCAGTCTGAATCATATCTGCAACTTCGTCCTGTGTATCCACCACAGGGAATGGGTCTTTTAAGTTACCTTTGGCAAATGTCTTAAGACGTGCAGCCAGTGCGGTAATCGGGTCTGCAATTCCTTTTGCAATGGAATCGCCCATACGTATGGACAGTACCAGGGAAACAACCACAAGTGCAATAATGACAAGTAACAGGACAATACTTAAAATGGAAAGTCTGTTTGCAAGGACATTTCCTTCATTCACATTCTCGTTCATCAGGGATACCATATCATCGTAAATCGCCTGATATAATGGAGCTACTTCATTCTGCATCAGCTGCTGTGCCTGGATGTTTGCATCGGCATCTGTGGATTTTCCGATTTCAACTGCCTGCTCATCAAGTTCCCAATATTTGGAAAGGTTTTCATTGATGGAATTATAAAGTTCTTTTTCAGTTTTGGACACGAGAGTTTCCGAAACAGTTTCCCAATAGTTTTCAAAAGATTCTTTCTTGGAATCGTGGGTTTCCAAAAGAGAATCGGTAAGAGCCTCATCGTCGTAACCGATTATACCACGTGTTGCGCTTCGGATATCGGTAAATACAGTCAGGGCTTTTCCGATATCACCCTGTGAAAAGCCGTAGTTGATTAAAGCGTGTTTGTACTGGCTGGAAGTTAAAAGCAGCATCAGTGCTCCGACAATGCCTGCAATCGATGCAATCAGTGCAACCAGAGTGAAAGACTTTTTCAGCCGTTCTTTGATTCCTAAGTTTGTGAACATAACATTCTCCTCCTATGTTGATAATGAATGAGTCTTTTTAGAACTATCTTCGACGAGCTGTGCGACTTCCTGCTGTGCCTCATTTACGATGGAAGGCATGGGAATGAGCTGCTGTTCGTTTACATCGATAATTCCCTCAAAATGTGCCGGAGCGTTTGGAACGCCCACAACGTCCATTCGGTTTTCAATGGATTGCACATCTTCCACGGAAACACCAAAACGGATGTTGTTTAGCGTAAACGTCAGCAATTGCATGATTTCCGCCTTCTTCTTATGACATAGCTCTATTGTACTATTATAAGAGAATATGTGTAAAGTGTTTTTTCGTATTTTTTTGTAAATATTTCATAAAAAATTAAGAATTTTAGAAATCCCGGTAAAAAGGTGCTTTTCTACCTCTTTAAAATATGTTAAAATGACTCCGCATTTTTTTATGAGAAAGGCATGGTTATTTTTATGACACAGGAAAGAGAAAATCCCATCGGTGTACTGCCGGTAAAGAAGCTGCTTGGCAAGTTTGCCATTCCAAGCATCATCGCAATGCTGGTGGGAGCACTATACAATATTGTAGATCAGTTTTTTATCGGGCAGAGTATCGGAGAGCTTGGAAATGCGGCGACAAACATTGCGTTTCCGCTGTCCACGGCGTGCCTGTCGTTAGCGTTATTATTCGGAATCGGCGGCGCATCAGCGTTTAACCTCTCCATGGGAAGCGGAGAGAAGGACAAAGCGGCACATTTTCTTGGTAATTCGGCATCCATGCTTGTCATTTGCGGTCTGGTACTTCTTGTTGTGACACAGATTTTTTTGGAGCCGCTTCTGCGGTTATTTGGCTCACCGGAGAATGTGTTAGAATATGCAAAGACTTATACACGGATTACGTCTATCGGGTTTCCTTTTTTTCTGCTGTCCACCGGGGGCGGACACCTGGTGCGTGCAGATGGCAGCCCTCAAATGACGATGGTCTGCAATCTGACCGGAGCTGTTATCAATACGGTACTGGATGCGGTTTTTGTGTTTGGACTTAACGTGGGGATGGCTGGAGCAGCGCTTGCTACTATCATCGGGCAGTTTGTTGCAGGCTGCATGATTATTCAATATCTGTTCCACTGTAAGACAGTGAATTTGAAAAAAGAGCACCTGATTCCACATGCAGCGTATGTCGGCAGGGTTGCGGCGCTTGGAGCTGCACCGTGCAGCAACCAGCTTGCGATGATGATTGTGCAGATTGTGCTCAATAATTCCCTGCGCAAATATGGTGCAGTATCCGTGTATGGCGAGTCAATCCCGCTTGCCTGCTCCGGCATTATTATGAAGGTCAACCAGGTCTTTTTCTCTCTGGTGATTGGAATTTCCCAAGGATTGCAGCCGATTGTAAGTTTTAATTATGGCGCAAAGAAATATGACCGCGTGAGGGAAGGATATCTGCTGGCAGGTATTTACGGTGGTGTACTGTCTGTGATTGCTTTTGCCATTTTCCAGCTATTCCCGCGGCAGATTATATCTGTTTTTGGCAATGGAAACGAGCTTTATTATCAGTTTGCAACTTCGTATTTCCGGGTGTTTCTGTTTTTTACATTTTTGAATTTTATGCAGCCGATTACATCGAACTTTTTTACGGCGACTGGATTTCCGAAAAAGGGAATGTTTTTGTCTCTGACAAGACAGATTATCTTCCTCTTGCCGCTTCTTGTGCTTCTACCGCTTTTTATGGGAATCGACGGAATCCTCTATGCTGGACCGGCTGCTGACTTTCTCGCAGGAATTGTTGCAATCGGCATGATGGCGTTTGAGCTGAGGAAACCGGTGTACCGGGAGGGAAAGCAGGGGTAGGCGGCCTGGAACGGCGTCAGGTATTTGTCTATTCTGCACAAAAAAATCGGAATTTCTTGCGTCCTAAGAAAATGCTCTGCTATAATTGGGGCAAAGCATATATTCTTTGGAAACATTCTTTTACAGCGCGCGGGCGATCGTCCCCCATGCCCGCACTTGCATTTCTTAGGCGTTATGCCAGTCTGATTCCATATGGAAATCTGTGCTTTTCATAATCTTTTACAAAGCATGGGATTTTCCATAGGACAGATGTTTTTTCTTATGGAGAATCCACAGATAAGGAGGAGCCATGGAAGAAACAACAAAGGCGATAAGAAATTATAAAGATACGGTATTTCGGATGCTGTTCCGCGATAAAGGGCGTCTGTTAGAGCTTTATAACGCGGTCAATCAGACTGCTTATCAGAATCCGGAAGAGCTTGAGATTGTGACATTGGACAATGCGGTTTATCTTGGCATGAAGAACGATGTGTCGTTTATTATTGATTTTCATTTGTACTTATATGAACATCAGTCGACGGTCAATCCGAATATGCCACTTCGTTTTTTGCATTATGTTGCACGGGAATATGAGAAAATTGTGCAGCAGGATTTGCTTTACCGCAGTAAAAAAAGATATATTCCAACGCCACGCTTCTGCGTATTTTATAATGGGAAAGTGAAACAGCCGGAACGCTGGGTGGAACGTTTGTCTGAGGCATTCGAGTCGGAACAAATGGAGCCATCCTTAGAGTTGAAGGTGGAATTTTTTAACATTAATCCTGGGATGAATGCAAAACTTATGGAACACTGTAAGACGCTTTCAGAGTATACACAATATGTGAATCTTGTAAGGGAGAACGCAGGAAGGATGACATTGCGGGAGGCAGTCGATATGGCGGTAGACACCTGTATCAGTCAGGGCATTTTATCGGAATTTCTGCGACAGAACAAGGCGGAGGTGACAGCGGTGAGTATTTTTGAATACGATGAAGAGGCAGTTCGCAAGCTGTGGCGCGCAGATGCGATGGAAGAGGGCATGGATATGCAGCTCATTCAGATGGTTCTGCGGAAACTTCAGAAGAATAAATCACCAGAATTGATTGCGTCAGAGCTGGACGAGGAGCCGGATACGGTGCTGTATATCTGTGAGGCGGCAGATGCCTGTCAGACGGCCACAGATGCAGAGAAGGTGTATCAATATCTTGACAATCTGAGAGAAAGCAGGTATCCTAGAACCAACGAACACACAAGTATTTTTGAAAGGTAGGAATAGAGGAGTGCGGATTCGATAGTAGATTCTAATGAAACCGGAATAATGCGTCAGTCAGAGATTATCTGACGGAAACCTCGGATGGAGCACGGATAAAGCCGTGAACAAAAGAGGGTTACTTTGTTGCGCTTCCGGTGCCGGAGTATACTATCAAGAGAGTCCATAACAAATCTGTCGCAGTACCCATGTGTGGGTGCTGGCATATGGAACCTTTAAGCGTTCCCTTAAGATATAGTGGATGATTTAGAAGTCTGTTTCCGGCTGCGGAAGCAGGCTTTTTTTGCTTGCGCACCTCGCAGAGAGGAAGTTTATGCTTCGCATACCGCTCGGGCGCAATCGTGTGTGGCAGGCGCACACGTTATTTTAATCAAAAGGGGGCAGATATATGTTACAGATTAAGAACTTATCTATTTATCATAGGAAAGATTTACGACCAATTGTGGAAAACTTTTCGTTTTTCTTAAATCCAGGGGATAAAGCGGTGATTATCGGGGAGGAAGGAAACGGAAAATCAACATTGTTAAAGTTAATTTATGACGAGGAACTCGTGGCGAATTATGCCGGATATGAGGGGGAGATTCTGCGTGGCGGACTTCGGATGGGCTACCTTTCCCAGGAGCTTACAGGGGAACAGAAAGAAAAAACGGTGTACGAATTTTTGACAGAGATTCCGGCGTTTTATGAAAAAAGTCCAAAGGAGCTTGCGGCGATTGCAGCGGAACTTGGAATCTCACAGGAAATGCTTTTTTCAGACCAGAAGATGGGAACACTTTCGGGTGGGGAAAAAGTAAAAGTGCAGCTTGCAGGGCTTCTGATAGAAGCGCCGGATATTTTCCTGCTGGATGAGCCGTCGAATGATATTGACATTGAAACGTTAGAATGGCTGGAGCGTTTTATTAATCAGAGTGCGGTGCCGGTGCTGTTTGTGTCACACGATGAGACGTTGATTGAGAATACGGCAAATGTCGTAATTCATCTGGAACAGCTTCGCAGGAAGACAGTGGCGCGCCACACGGTGGCGCAGATGCCCTACCGGACATATGTGTCGGAGCGGGAAAATGCGATGGAACATCAGGAGCAGAAAGCACGCAAAGAGCGGAGCGAGTATGAGAAGCAGATGGAGAAGTATCGTCAGATTGAGCAGCGCGTTGAACATGAACAGCGTGTAATCAGCCGACAGAATCCTGCCGGTGGCAGATTGCTAAAGAAAAAAATGCACGCGGTAAAGTCGATGGGAAGACGCTTTGAGCGGGAAAAGGATGCTATGACGCAGATGCCAGAGACGGAAGAGGCGATTTTTTCTAAAATGGAGGCTTTAAAGAAGATTCCAAATGGAAAACGTGTGCTTGAGTATGAACTGGGCACTTTGCGTGCGGTGGAGGATGGACCGCTTCTTGCGGAGCACATTTTCCTGCGCCTGATGGGACCTGAGAAAATCTGCATCGTTGGGCGAAACGGAGCAGGGAAAACGACGCTTCTTAAGAAAATGGCGGGGGAACTTTTAAACAGGGAGGACATTTCTGCCGCCTATATGCCGCAGGATTATGAGGAACTGTTTGTAAAACGGGAGAGAGAAACCGGAAAAACTTTAACACCGGTGGAATTTCTGGCAAAGACCGGAGATAAGGAAGAACGGACGCGGATTCGCACTTATCTGGGGAGCATGAAATATACGGCGGATGAGATGGAGCACAGCATCAACGAGCTGTCCGGCGGGCAGAAGGCAAAACTTTTGTTTTTAAAAATGAGCATGGAGGGCAGCAATGTGTTGATTTTAGATGAGCCGACCCGTAACTTTTCGCCATTGTCGGGACCGGTCATCCGCAGGATTTTAAAAGAATTTGACGGTGTTATCATCAGTATTTCCCATGACAGAAAATATATTGGGGAAGTATGCGATACCGTGTATCGCCTGGAAAAGGATGGTCTGAAAAAGATAGAAAAACAGTAAAAAGAATGTATGAAAACGCCGCGGCAGTATCTTTGCCGCGGCGTTTTTTAAATGAATACTATTTCATTCCGTTGTTTGTGTAGAGTTTCTTGGTAGAATAGCCTTTTACAAGGGATTTCCAACTGGAACCTCCACAGGTTTTCACATACTTTTTGGTGTATTTTTCTGCTTTCTTGGTATCCATATATTTGAATACGTTGTAGGCAGGTCTTTTCTTACCATTACTGTCAGTCAGACCAAAATACAGACCCTGTGCAGCTTCCCCTGCATCATCGCGATAGGTGCGGATGATGAAAGCATCTACCATGTCGTTGCAGGCAGCTTTGTTGTAAGCATATGCCAAAGCGGCAGCCTGTTTGGTCTGATTGCTTGAACCAGCGCCATTAAAGCCAATCTCGGAAAGAATAATGCGGTGTTCTTTTCCATATGTGTTTTTCACGTAATCAGTCAGAACGTTGAGGTTTTTCATCGTCACAAATGGAGAATTCGTAGAGTTTGTGACGAGGTAGCTCATGCCAGCAGGACAGCTGGAATCGTCCCAGAATGACGGCTCGAAAATGTTTGCAGTATATGGGTGGAATGCAACATTCCAGCTGACATTTTTCTGTAATTTGTTTACTTTCTTTGCAAACGTATCCAGGAACGTCTTGGAAGGAATACCGCCGGCAACATTGTTGTGTGTCCACATATCGTCAAGACAGATGAAGACACGGGAGCTGCTTCTTACACTTCGTACCGCAGAATACAGGACACGGTAAGAATAAGCATAGGAGGAAAGAAAGTCGCCATCGGACATGGAACCGCGCCAGTGATAAGCATAATCTGCATTGACCTCATTTCCTAAAATCCAGTTGGAGACGTAACGTTCGTCTGTACCGAAGGTTTCTGCCAGGAAACAGAACAGAGCTTCCATCTTTTCGCGAGCCTTTTTGTCTTTCGTATTCCAGGTGTAATACGGATGACCGGAAGAGCGGGCTTCCTTGGCTACAAGGCTTGAATCCATCTTGTAGGCAGCTTCATCAAGCATAATCTGCATCGTGACATTTAAACCGGCATTGCATGCCATCTCAATAGCACCGGAACAGCCACCCGTAGAAAAATGGTAGGTTTTTCCGTTGTAGGTGTAAGCCTGATCCCCTGACAGAACAGAGGAAATATTCAGATTTAGAAAAACGTTGCCACAGCCGGTTTCGGTGGCTTCACCGACACTTGAAATCTGAAGACCTTTTTTGGTGGCGCCAAGATGATAAGCGCTTGTATAGGCTGCCAGTTTCTCCGGATTGGAAATATTTGCGGATGTTTTGGAAATCTGTTTGTATTTGTCACCTGACTTTATTGCAATGGCATATTTGGCAAGTGCATAGCCGCGGTTTTCTCTGGTGTCTAACTGGAAGCTGATTTTTTTAGATTTGTCAGTTTTGGCAACTTTTCTTAAAATCTTGTTCGTATTCGGGTCAATGGTTACCAGATAGTAATAATTGTCAGAGCTTTTTACGCGTTTTTCAATGGTAGCTTTTACTTTGATGGTATTTACTGCGGTAGCTTTGCAGGAAGTAATTTTAGCCGAAGTAGAGGTGGCTTTGTATTCTTTCTCCCATTTTGCATAAAGTGTGATTTTACCGGTAGAACCTTTTTTGATTTTGGTAATTTTGTTTTTAAATTTCTTGTCGGTGTACCATCCACCAAATCCGTAGCCTTTCCGGGTAGGATTTTTTAACTTGATGGTTTTGGTCTTAATCGTATAAGTGGAAGGATTCGATTTATTATTTTTTCCGTCGTTTAACTTGTAAGTGATTTTATATTCCTTTGCTTCCCACTTTGCGTAGAGGGTTAAGGCATTGTTCTCATCCCATTTTGCGTTATCCGGGTCAAGAGTTGCTTTGTTATTATAGGCAACATCTCCTTTTTTGCTCAGTGCCCATCCGGTAAATTTATAACCATTACGTTCAAAAGCATTGGCAGTCAGTGCTGCAGAAGTGCCGGACACGAAGGTCTGTGGCTCCATGGAACCGTTACCACCGTTGGCATTAAAGGATACGGTGTAGAGAACTTCTTCCGTGTCTTCTGTGGACAGACCGTCTAAAAGGTCGAAAATGTTGACTTCCAGAATGTCTTCTGTACTTTCTGTCTCAATCGTTTCCGTCTCCGGGATTTCGGTTTCAGAAGTTTCCGTCTCCGGGATTTCAGTCTCGGAAGTTTCGGTTTCCGGGATTTCAGTCTCGGAAGTCTCGGTCTCCGGGATTTCGGTTTCAGAAGTTTCGGTTTCCGGGATTTCAGTTTCAGAAGTCTCGGTCTCTGGAATTTCGGTCTCTGGAATTTCGGTCTCGGAGATTTCGGTTTCAGAAGTCTCGGTCTCCGGGATTTCGGTTTCGGAAGTTTCGGTCTCAGAGATTTCGGTGCCTGCACCCGTAAATTCGGATGTTTCATAGAATTCTGTTGAGGGCTGTTCTGTGGTCTCTGCTAAAGTAGATGCGCCAGGGGAAACCAGCATGAAAGCGGCTAACAGAAGTGCAATGCACTTTTTTTTCATAATTCAATCCTCCTATTTTATCATTTGATACGTCAATTATAGCATAGCGTGTAGGAGGATGCAAAGAAATCCGGAAAAATTCCCTAAATATATAGTAGGAAAATTCCCGGATTCCATTAGGGGTTATGCTTCGTCCAGAAAGCGGTACCAGCAGCCGAAACGGTTAATTGGTTCGGCGGTTTCCGGCGCGTCCGGAATCCATTCGGGTACAAATTCGGGGAAGCCGAATATGGTCGCCATCACGCGCTCCTGATTCTGGTAGATGCCGGGAATGCCGAGAAAGTAACGTTCATTCGGGCATTTTGCAAGAACAAGATAGCGGTAATTGAAAAATCCGTGCAGCAGAAAACTGTTGTTCCCAAGATACCAGAAGCGGCGTGGCAGTTCGCGCAGATCTTTCAATTCGATTTTCAGACATTCGACGTCTTTATCGGCAAAGGGAGTGCCCACGCTGCGCCCGGAGGAGAGGTTTTCCCAGACATCCGCAAACCGGTATTGCGGGAAAAAATTGTGCATCGGAAGTTCCGTGGCGGAAAGCGTATCCTGTGTTTGAGAGGAGTCCGTTGCAGCGTTATCGTCTGAAGCTGGAGAAGGATCCGTTGCGGCGGTGGCATCCGGAATATCCTGCGCGGCAGTGAGACTCCATTCTTTAAAATGGGCGGAATCGACAATGAGTGCTTCCCCTTCTTTCCAGCGGCTTACAAAAAAGCGGTTTTCTTCATCAGAAAGCATAAGTCCATCCATATCGCGGATACTATAGTCAGAGCCGGCAATTTTTAATGCGGACATTCCAAGACTGCAATCGCCGGTGCCATTTGCAAATTCCATTTTACCGACCGGGAACCCAATCATCGTGCTGTTTTCAACCCGAATCAGATAAATCCGGCAGAGAGAGCGTGAGAGTAAAAGCCTGCGCAGATGGATTTCCAGACGAAAAACATCGCCCCGCAGCTCTATTTTGGCGAATCCCACATTGCTTCCTTTGCGATTGTCCTCATAAGAATATATATATGTAACAAAACGTTTCATTCCTGGCATCGGATACTCCGATTTCTTTCTTACTGCTATCTGTATGCGGGTTTTTAAAATTTATGACGGAAAACTGTTGACAGCTGCTTCAATTTCTGTTATATTAATTTCAGTAACAATTACTAATATTGATTTGGAGTGATACAGATGCTTAAATACAGCAGACAGAGAGAGGCGATTAAGACCTTCCTTGGCTGCAGATACGATCATCCGACAGCGGAGACCGTGTATCTGAATATCAGGGAAGAATTTCCGAACATCAGCCTTGGAACCGTTTACCGGAATCTTTCGCTGCTTGCCGATATCGGCGAGATTCAAAAGCTTTCCACCGGAATCGGACCTGACCGTTTTGACGGCAATCCTGCGCCACATTACCACTTTATCTGTAAGCATTGCGGAAGCGTGTTAGACCTTAAGGTGGAGGGGCTTGACCATATCAATATCCTGGCTGCGCAGGGGTTTGATGGTGAAATAGAGGGGCATATCACCTATTTTTACGGGAAGTGCCCGGATTGCAAAAAGGCGGTTTTGCCAGAGCAGACAAAAGATTTGGAAACCTTAAAATAGGGGTTGACAAAAAACAATGTATCGGGTAAAATCAGTAATAGTTACTGATTTAAAACAAAAGGCACACAATATATTTTAAAAAGAAAAGGAGATAAGATTATGGCAAAGTATGTATGTACAGTATGTGGTTATGTTTACGAGGGAGATGCAGCTCCGGCTGAGTGTCCGGTATGCCACGTAGGCGCTGACAAGTTCAAGAAGGTAGAGGGCGAGCTTAGTCTTGCAGCAGAGCATGAGTATGGCATCTACGCAAAGACCGTAAAGAACAACCCGGAAATCAGCGAAGAAGACAAGAAGTTTATCTTTGACCAGTTAAAAGCAAACTTCGAGGGAGAGTGCTCTGAGGTTGGTATGTATCTTTGCATGGCACGTGTTGCACACCGCGAGGGTTATCCGGAAATCGGACTTTACTGGGAGAAGGCCGCCTACGAAGAGGCAGAACATGCCGCAAAATTTGCTGAGATGTTAGGAGAGGACCTTGAGCCGAACATGAAGGCAACCACGAAGGACAATCTGGCATGGAGAGTGGACTGCGAGTTTGGCGCAACTTCCGGTAAGGTAGACCTTGCAAAATGTGCAAAGAAATACAACCTTGATGCAATCCATGATACAGTTCATGAGATGGCTCGTGACGAGGCCAGACATGGCAAGGCATTAAAGGGATTATTAGACAGATATTTCGGCTAAGAGGAAGTCTGGCTGGATATCGACGGAATAAAAAAGGGTATGGCGGAGAAATCCGGCATACCCTTTTTGCATCCTTTTTGCACGCTCATTGCGCAACACATTTCCACATCCTGTTGCATACATATGCAAAGAATTGTGACATTGCACATAATTTCCGGAAATATGTTAGAAAATATATGGATTGTAAACAAGAAAATATGGATGTATAATAAATACAAAAATCTTAAAAATGGGTTGAGCAACAAAAAGATAACCGGAGGGAAAGGTACATGGTAAAACTGACAGTCAATGCAAACCAGAAATTGAGCAAAATTGAAAAAGAACTATACGGACAGTTTTCGGAGCATCTTGGAAGATGTATTTATGAGGGAATTTATGTCGGGGAGAATTCAGATATTCCGAATGAGAACGGGATGAGGAAGGACCTTGTAAACGCCTTAAAAGAAATCGGTGTGCCGGTGCTGCGCTGGCCGGGCGGCTGTTTCGCGGACGAATACCATTGGAAAGACGGAATCGGGGACAAGAAGGACCGGAAGAAGATGATTAACACGCACTGGGGCGGAGCTGTGGAAGATAACAGTTTCGGAACCCATGAGTATATGGAGCTTTGCAGACAGCTTGGGTGCAAGACTTATGTCAATGGAAATGTGGGAAGCGGAACGGTGCAGGAAATGTCCGAGTGGGTTGAATATATGACGTTTGACGGCGTATCGCCGATGGCAGATCTGCGCAAGAAAAACGGGCATGAGAAGCCGTGGAAGGTGGATTACTTTGGCGTTGGAAACGAGAGCTGGGGCTGCGGCGGAAATATGCGCCCACAGTATTACGCGGATGAGTACCGCAGATATCAGACCTATGTGCGCAATTACAATGCAGACAGCAGGATTTTTAAGATTGCCTGCGGACCGAATGCAGACGATTACGACTGGACAAGAGAGGTATTAAAAACCTGCTGTACACCGGGAAAAACAGACGCTTCCCGTTTCATGGATGGTCTTTCCTTACATTATTATACGGTTCCGACCGGAAACTGGGATGACAAGGGGAGTGCAACGGAATTTGACGAGGCACTGTTTTATGAGACATTAAAGAAAACCTATTATATGGAAGAACTCATAAGGCGTCACAGTGCTATTATGGACGAATATGACCCGGAGAAGAAAATCGGGCTGATGATTGACGAGTGGGGAACCTGGTATAATGTAGAGCCGGGCACCAATCCGGGATTTTTGTATCAGCAGAATACAATGCGTGATGCACTGGTTGCAGCGATTAACCTGAACTTATTTAACAAGCACAGCGACCGCGTGAAGATGGCAAACATTGCGCAGGCGGTAAATGTTCTTCAGGCGATGATTCTGACCGAGGGAGAAAAAATATTACTTACTCCGACTTATCACGTATTCCATCTGTACAAGCAGCATCAGGGAAATGTGCTGTTAAACAGCCATCTGGACACCGATATGATTGGAAATCCGGGAAGAGAGATTCCGCGTGTCAGTGAATCGGCATCTGTAGATGAGAATGGAAATATCCACATCACATTGGCAAATCTTTCTGCAACCGAAGCCTGCACGGTAGAGTGTGAGCTTTACGGAAGAGCATTAGGAGAGGTGAAGGGAGAACTGCTTGCCGGAAAGATGACGGACAAGAATACCTTTGAGACTCCGGATGCGGTAAAAGAAGTATCATTGACCCAGGCAGAAATACGGGATGGAAAGCTTTCTGTAGAACTTCCGGCGTGCAGCGTAGCACACCTTGTACTTTAAATAAACTGAAAGATTGAGCAACTGTAAGTGCGCAACATTATTACAAATAATGTTGCGCACTTTGCGTTAAAAATATAAAAATTGTACATTATTACAGCAAATATATTATATATTATGTGGATTGCCAACAATATGACGAAAAAGTATAATAATATCAGAAACAAAAACAAAGGCTTGAGCAACACAAAGTTGAGAAAAGAGGAAAGGGAACGTGAAAATGAAAAAGAGTGGATGGAGGGGCTTTTGTAAAAAACTTTACAAATATCGAGTATTTTTATTGATGCTCGCACCGGCAGTTATTTATACACTGGTGTTTGCTTATTACCCGATGACCGGAATCGTAATGGCATTTAAAAAGTACAATTACGCAGGTGGTATCTGGGGAAGCCCGTGGAACGGAATCGAGAATTTCAAATTCTTCTTCAAATCCGGGCAGGCAGGACTGGTTACAAGAAACACCGTGTTGTATAACCTTTTGTTTATTGCGGTAAACACGATTATGCAGATTGCGGTAGCAATTCTTTTAACAGAGATAAGAAATAAACATTATCGGAAAATTACACAGTCGTTAATGTTCTTACCATATTTTATTTCCTGGGTTATCGTAGGAGTTATGGCATTCAACATTTTCAGCTCCGATTACGGATTCTTAAACCGCATCATCGAAGCATTCGGTGGACAGCCGATTAAGTTCTACACAACACCGCAGGTATGGCCGTTCATCCTTTTGTTCTTCAATGTATGGAAGGGCATCGGATATGGCTCGGTAATGTACTTAGCCGCAATCATGGGTATTGATACTTCCATTTATGAAGCGGCAAGAATTGACGGAGCAAACGTGTTCCAGAGAATCTTCCAGGTAACGATTCCAATGATTATGCCGACCACCATTATTTTACTGTTATTATCCGTCGGCGGTATCTTCAAAGGAAACTTTGATATGTTCTACAACCTGGTTGGCTCAAACGGATTACTTTACAACTATACGGACGTAATTGATACCTTAACATTCCGTGCATTAATCAGCAGCAATGACTTTGGTATGTCATCCGCCATCGGTTTATATCAGTCGGTACTCTGCTTCATTACAATCGTAATCGTAAACAAGCTGGTTGGTCTCTATGATAAAGACTACACCTTATTTTAAGGGAGGGATAAAAAGTGGCATCTTCCAAGAATATCAACAAAATCAAAACAGGAAAAGATGTAATCGCACTGAATATCATAGCGTACACCTTCTGCGGACTGATTGCTCTTATCTGTCTGGTGCCGTTTATCATGATTATTTCGGGTTCCTTTTCTTCCGAGAGTGCAATCATTCAGAACGGATTCAGCCTGTTGCCGCAGGATTTCAGCTTAGAAGCATATAAAACGGTTTTTAAAGACCCGTTAGTCGTATTCAGAGCATATGGAACAACAATCGGACTTACTATCGTCGGAACGGCAGCAGGACTTCTGCTCCAGACCATGACAGCCTATGTACTGTCAAGAAAGGATTTCGAGTGGAGAAACAAGTTTTCCTTTTTCTTCTATTTCACAACCCTGTTTTCCGGTGGTCTGGTTCCGTACTATGTCTTAATGACACAGACATTAAAATTAAGAGACAGCTACTTAGCATTGCTTCTTCCGTTACTCTTTAGTGTATACAACCTTTTAATTATGAAGAGTTACATTATGGGAATCCCGGATTCACTGATTGAAGCAGCAAAGATTGACGGATGCGGAGAGTTCCGTACCTTATTCCAGATTGTACTGCCGCTTATTAAACCGGCACTTGCAACGGTAGGTCTTTTCATCGCACTTGCCTACTGGAACGACTGGTACAACGCAATGTTATACATCAAGGATACCAACAAATATCCGTTACAGTATTTCTTATATCAGCAGGTAAATGATATCGAAGCATATAAGAAATTACTTGCAAACAATGCAGCCGGAAGTGCTGCGGTAAGCGCAATCTCATTGCCGACACAGTCGTTAAAGATGGCGCTTACAATAGTAGTAACAGGACCAATCGTACTGGCATACCCGCTGGTTCAGAAGTATTTCGTTCAGGGTATCACGATTGGAGCAGTTAAGGGTTAAGGTAATTATTAACTATATATTTATTAAAGGAGGCTCTTTATGAAAAAGAGAACAAAAAAACTTTTGTCAGTTTTACTGACGACTGCAATGACAGTAGGAATGCTTGCTGGATGTGGTTCCGGTAACACATCAGGAAACTCCGGCAGCAGCAACGACAGCGGTTCCACAGGAAATGATGCTGCAACATCTACCGAAAGTGGAAGCGATGCTTCCGGCAGCAGCGACCTTGCAGTGGATACCTCAGAACACGTTGACCTCACCATGTATCTCATTGGTGACAGAACACCGGATTTTGATGAAGTTTATGGGGAAATCAACAAAATCCTGGAAGACAAGTTAAACTGCTCTTTGAACGTTGAGTTCTTATCCTGGGGCGAGCATGATACAAAATATTCTCTGCTCTTCTCTTCACAGGAAGATTTTGACTTAATCTTTACCGCTTCAAGCTGGTGCCATTATGAGCAGACTGTTGCATTAGGTGGTTTCGCAGCACTGTCTGAGGACTTCATTAAGACTTATGCACCGGGCATCTGGGAAGTTGTACCGGAGATGGCCTGGGAGCAGGCAAAGATTGACGGACAGATTTACATGGTTCCGAACTATGCAAACGAGTTTGGTCAGGATGTTATGGCTGTCCGCGGCGATTTATTAGAGAAATATGGTTTTGACGACATCTCATCCTGGGATGAGTTAATGGCCTTCTACAAGGCTTGTGCAGCAGACGGTATGTATGCAAGCCAGGGTGGTCCTTGGTATCAGTACTTCCAGACAGCCGGATATTCCACAACCGGTGGTGCTCCAAAGGGTGGAGAGTTAATCCTTTACAATGCACAGGATCCGACAGACTTAAGCTTCAACTATATCTGTGACTGGGATGGATTCCGTGACTACTGCGTACAGATGAAAGAACTTGCAGACGCAGGAGCATGGTCCAGCGACGTATTAAACTCCAGTGATGAGAGACAGACAGGTCTTTTAACCGGAAGAACAGCCGGCATGATCTGGAACCTTGGAAGCTGCATGACTTATGCAAAACAGGCAAACGAAGAACATCCGGACTGGAATGTAACCATTATCGACCCGGTTGCTTCACAGCCTAAGAAAGTAAACTCTTACATCAACAACGGTGTAGCAATCAACGCAAACAGCAAGAACAAAGAAAGAGCTATGATGGTATTGAACGAGTTCTATACCAACCCGGATGTATATGACCTTGCAATGTTAGGTATCGAAGGAAAGCATTGGGAAGCAGTTGGCGATGACCAGTACAAAGTAATCGACGAGAGCGGATACGGTGTATCCAGCAACTGTAACTGGGGATGGAATAACTGCACAATCCAGAGAAGTGAGTACATCGAGGACAGAACTGTATTAGATGATACTTACGATGAATTAACAGCAAAATTTGAAGCAAACATCAAACCGGATCACGTTTATGATGGATTTAACTTTGACTCCACAAACGTAAGCACACAGTTTGCAGCAGTGGAAGCAGCAATCGATAACTACTACAACCCATTAATCAATGGTCTGGTAGACGATGTAGATGCAACAATTGACGCAATGAAGACAGCATTAGACAGCGCTGGTATCCAGGATATCATCGATGAGATGAACCGCCAGGGAGCTGAATATGCAGCAAGCAAACAGGCGAACTAAGTAAGTAAAACAGAGGACGGCCGCACGAAAAAAACAGAGAAGAAATTCACTTTGGTGCGGCGTCCTCTGTTTACTCTATAGAGAAAATTTTAATAATGAGTTGATGATTCGCAGAATACTGCGAGTCACCACCTGGTTATTAAAAACAACGCAGGATGTTATCAGAGATTAGGAGCCGTAATGACATTAGACGAGATTGCAAGCGAATTAGGAGTATCAAAGAGCACCGTTTCCAGAGCATTGTCAGGAAAGGGCAGAATCGGAGAAGAGACAAGAAAAAGAATCACAGATTTTGTGAGCCGCAGCCAGATGGAAAACGCAGGACAAAACAAAGAACGTCCGGTGACACACAATATCGGCGTTGTTCTGCCGGCAGATGTCTATTACGGCGGCGGTGCCTATTTCCAGAACTGCCTTCTCGGAATCTGTGAGGCGGCATCTTTGTTTGGTTATAATGTCCTGATTACGACGGCAAAAGCGTATGACATTTCGGAATTACAGTCGTTAGTCGAGAATAACCGGGTGGACGGAGTTATCCTGACGCGAAGCCTTGAGGATGACAAAGCACTCCAATATCTGACCGGCATTCATTTCCCGACGGCAATTACCGGAAGCTGTAAATACGATGAGGTAATTCAGGTAGACACGGATAACGAGGGAGCTGCCGAGAAGATGACGTCGCTTCTGATTGGAAAAGGATTCCGCAAGTTCGCACTGTTAGTCAAAGATATGACGTTCAGCGCAGATAAGAAGCGTCACGACGGCTTCTGTAAAGCGTTATACAAAAACGGAATTTCAGAGAAAAATCAGATATTTTATAACGGTTCGGTCAAGATGGAATTTCTCGATTCCATCATCGGAAATATCATTGCAAATAAGGTGGAATGTATTATCTGCGGAGACGATGAAATGTGCACGATGATTATGTCGAAGCTTCAGGCGGAAGGCTACCAGATTCCAAAGGATATTGCAATCGCTTCCTTATATAACAGTCCGAACCTAGACTGTTATTCCCCGGCGGTCACAGCCGTCAATGTCGCTGCGGCACAGATGGGAAATATGGTTGGAAAACAGTTATTGCAGCATTTAGCTGGAAAGAGCTATGAACCAAAAACAATGGTTGACTACGAGATGGTATTTCGCAAATCGACCAATTAGGGTAAGGGAGAAAACACATGGAATTTCAAAAGGGAATGGATATATCGGGGCTGCCGGAATTAGAAGCATCCGGTGCAGAGATAAAAGACTTTGACGGGACGGCAAAAGACGCATTTGATTTGATAAAAGAATACGGTGTGAACTCCGTGAGACTGCGTCTGTGGAACAATCCCGAGAATGTAAAAGAGGCAAACGGCTACTGCGATTATGCGCATACGCTTGCAATGGCAAAGCGGATTAAGGCGCACGGCATGAGTTTCATGCTCGATTTTCATTATTCGGATTTCTGGGCGGACCCGGGACAGCAGAACAAACCGCTCGCGTGGAAGGATTTAAGCTTTGAGAAATTAAAAGAGGCGGTATTTACTTTTACAAAGGAAACCCTTTCGGGGTTAAAAGCAGAGGGTGTGCTGCCGGATGTTGTCCAGATTGGAAATGAAATCCGGAGCGGACTTTTGTTTCCAGATGGGGAACTTCCGGACTATAAGCAGATGGTACAGCTCGTAAATGCCGGAATCAAGGGCGCGAGAGCTGTCGCAGATGCAGATGAGATGCAGGTGATGATTCACCTTGACCAGGGCGGCAGATATTTTTACTTGAAAGAATGGTTTGAAAAATCCTTCGAAGCGGGACTTGACGATTTTGATTTGATTGGACTGTCTTATTATCCGTTCTGGCATGGAACTTTCAGCGACCTGAAAGAGACGCTGACAAAGCTTTTGGCGGATTACCACAAACCAATTATGATTGTAGAGACAGCCCACGCATGGCGCAAGAGCGCACAGGGCTTTATCGATGAGAAGCAGGAAAAAATCGCAGGTGTTCCGGCGACACCGGAGGGACAGCGCAAGGTGCTCGATTTGGTTGCCAACATTGTTGCATCACTTCCGGATGAAATGGGACGCGGCATCTACTACTGGGAGCCAATCTGCATCCCGAAAGAGGGAGAGGGCGGCTGGTCCGAAAACATGGGACTGCTTGATACGACGGGCAAGGTCATGGAAGGAATCCACGCATTTGAATTTACCAGAGAAAATTACCGCGGTAAGGAACCGGCAAAAATATATGAGCCGGAGCTTATCCGTATGGTACTTAACGATAAACCGGCACTACCGGAAAAACTTTCCGTTCTTTCCTACGACGGAACCATCGAAAAGAAGCCGGTGAGTTGGAAGAACGTTCCGGATGGTCAGGGACTTGGAACATTTGCCATCGAAGGCGAGATAAAAGGAGTTTCTTTCCCGGCACACTGCACGATAGAGGTTGTGAAAGAACTGCCGGTAGCAGAGAATCTTCTTGCCGATGCAAACTGGGACGACGGTCTGACGCAGTGGGAAGTGAAGAAGTCCGAAGAACAGGTGACGGTACAGCTTATGCCGGAATTTATCGACCCGTTCCCGGCACCTCCGGTCAATGGACTTCGCGTCGAATCGCCGAAGAATTTTACTTTCTCTGTCAGCCAGAAGGTGCATCTTGCGAAAGAAGGATTTTATCAGCTTTCCGTGGAATTTTGTGGAACAGATACCACAAACGTAGATATAAGACTGTTTTTGGAGAGCGAAGAGGGAACGAAGGAGACAACGATTCATCCGACCGAGCACGAGTGGTCGTTGTATGAGATAAAGGATGTGTTCTGCAAACCACAGGATATTACGGTGGGAATCCGCATTTCATCTCCTCCGGTTTACGGAATGATGCGAAGATTTTGTCTGTCAAGGACAGAAACGGAGGAAAAATAGATGTCCAAAGCAACGTATGAATACAATCAGAATTATCTGATGAAAGATAAAAAACCGTGGTTCCCGGTCATGGGAGAGATGCACTACAGCAGATACAAAAAAGAACTCTGGGAAGAGTCCTTGCGCAAAATAAAGGCGGGAGGCGTCTCAATTGTATCCATGTATGTCATCTGGATTCACCATGAGGAAGAAGATGGCGTTTTTGATTTCGAGGGATGCCGGGATGTCGGAACCTTTGTAAAGCTCTGTCAGAAGGTCGGATTGTCCGTATTTATGCGCCTTGGACCATTCGTACACGGCGAGGTGCGTAACGGTGGGTTCCCGGACTGGCTTGTAAAGAGAGAAAAAGAGGGACTTTTGCTCCGGAGCAACGACGAAGAATACATGGGCTATGTGAGAAGATTCTGGACAAAGGTCTATGAGCAGGTCAAAGGCTCTATGGCAGAGGATGGCGGTCCGGTCATCGGCGTACAGATTGAGAACGAATACGGACACGTCGGCGGACTCCGCGGACCGGAAGGGGAAGCACATATGCGTGCACTCACAGCCCTTGCAAAAGAAATCGGTTTTCGCGTTCCGTTATACACGGCAACGGGCTGGGGCGGCGCCTGCATCGGAGATTTGCTTCCAGTGATGGGCGGTTACTGCGAGGCGCCGTGGGACCAGAGAACCTGTGAGATTGAGCCAAATACGAATTTTGTATTCAGTCATACCAGAAATGATTCCCTGATTGCGTGCGACCACCATATAGAGGACGTCAATACCTACAATGAGGAAGAGTTTCCGTTCTTAACAGCAGAGCTTGGCGGCGGACTTCAGGTGACGATGCACAGACGCCCGGTTGCAGAGGGAAGAGATGTCGGCGCAATGTCAACTGTGAAGATGGGAAGCGGTGCGGCACTGCTTGGATATTATATGTACCACGGCGGAAGCAACCCGAAGGGCAAGCTTTCCACCTTGCAGGAGAGCCGTGCAACCGGATATTTAAACGACCTTCCGGAGATTAATTACGACTTTAATGCACCCATCCGTCAGTACGGAACCGTTGCAGACAGCTATAAGGAAATCAAATTACTGGCGTACTTTTTACAGGATTTTGGCGAAGATATGGCAGCGTTAAAGGCAGAGGTTCCGGCGGTCAGAATTACACCGGGCGATATGCACACACTGCGCACGACGTGCAGACACGATGAGACACACGGATACGTCTTTTTCAATAATTATCAGAGACGCATGAAGATGGAAGACCATCCGGGCGTACAGCTAGAAGGCTGGCTTGGCGCATTTGATGAGGAAAATAAGAATCCAAACCGTGAAAAAATCGTATTTCCGGCGTTTGACCTCAAAGAAGGAATGTACGGATTTTTCCCATACAATATGAAGTTAAAGGATGCAACACTAAAAACAGCGCTTGCGACACCACTTTGTATTCTGCATACAAAAGAAGATGACACCTTCGTGTTCTATGGATGCCAGGAACCACAGTTTACCTGGAAAGACGAAAAACGTGTGGATATCCTGCACTTAAGCCGAGAGGAAGCGTTAAACGCATGGAAGGTGACACTTGACCAGGATTATCTCATGCTCTCTGAAAACTATGTCTGGGCAGAGGATGGAAAAATCAAAGTTACCGGCGGAAGCGATACAAAAATCGCTGTGTATCCGGCTGTGGAAAACGGAATCGAGAATTTTAAAGAGTGTGGAAAATCCGGAAGATTCACGGTTTACGAGAGAGTGATTGAGACAGCGGAGACCACGGCAGACGTACAGGTGATGAAGGAAACATCGGAAAGGTCTGTTTATGAGATAACGGTAAACTATCCGGATTCTCTCAAAAAAGAGGCGCGCCAGACGGGGCGGGATGTTTTATTATACTTTACCTATCAGGGAAACCGCATGGAAGTATTCTTAGATGGAGAGAAAATTAACGATTATTTTTACACCGGACAGGAAGTGCCGATAAGCCTTGGCTACTTTGAGTTCCCGAAGAAGCTTACGGTAGAAATCTTCCCGCTCGGCGAAGGGGATGCAGTATTTTTGGAAAAGAAACCGGAATTTGTGGACGGCGTTGCATGTAAGCTGTCACAGGTTCGCATAGAAGAGCAGTTCCGATAAACATCAGCATAAAAAAACATGGAAAAGTGAGACAGGAGTTATGAATCAGGCAGGTTTTATTTACGGCGGGGATTACAACCCGGAGCAGTGGCTTAGTTCACCGGAGATTTTGAAAAAAGATATTGAATACATGAAAGCAGCGCACATCAATGAGGTAACACTCGGCGTGTTCGCATGGTCGACGCTTGAGCCGCGGGAGGGCGAGTATGAGCTCGACTGGCTCGAGGAGATTATCAACAACCTTTATGCAAACGGAATATCGGTAATTTTGTCCACACCGTCCGCAGCAAGGCCAAAGTGGCTGTCAGACCGCTACCCGGAGGTGCTGCGCGTGAATGCAGACCGGAGTAAAAATCTGTTTGGTGCAAGACACAATCATTGCTACACCTCGCCGGTATATAGGGAAAAAGTAAGTAAGATTGACCGTCTGCTCTCAGAACGGTTTGGAAAGCACCCGGCAGTCATTTTATGGCATATTTCCAATGAGCTTGGCGGAGAGTGCCACTGTCCGTTGTGCCAGAAAGCATTCCAGGGATGGTTAAAAGACAAATATAAGACGATTGACGCGCTCAATGAGGCATGGGATACCGTATTCTGGAGCCATACCTACCAGAATTTTGAACAGATAGAGAGTCCGTCACCGAAGGGTGAGACAGGGGTGCACGGCTTAAATCTGGACTGGAAACGCTTTGTCACCGACCAGACCGCAGATTTTGTCGCAGTCGAAAAGCAGGCAATCCGGGATGGCGGTTCCGCGCTTCCGGTCACCATCAATATGATGTACGATTTCCAGGGGCTTAACTACCATAAATTCAAACCGTTAATTGATATTGTTTCCTGGGACAATTATCCGACCTGGCATAAGGAAGCAGTCGAAAAAACGGCATTGGATACCGCATTACAGCACGATTTTATGCGGAGTCTGTTCAAAAAACCATTTTTACTGATGGAGTCCAGCCCGACTTATACGAACTGGCAGAGCGTCAGCAAGTTAAAGCGTCCGGGCGTGTTGAATGCAGCGTCTCTTCAGGCAGTTGCACACGGTTCCGACAGCGTGCAGTATTTCCAGATTCGCCAGAGCCGCGGGGCAACCGAGAAGTTCCACGGAGCGGTCATTGACCATTACGGCGGAATGGACACCCGTGTTTTTAAGGAAGTGACACAGGTAGGAGAAGATTTGATTTCCCTTGCACAGGTGGCAGGAAGCACGACAAGGGCACGGGTTGCCATCCTTCACGACTGCGAGAGCAGATGGGCGATGGAAGATGCCTTCGGACCGCGGAACAAAGGGCTTCACTACATGGATACCGTGAAAAAAATATACGGTGCACTGCGCAAGCTTGGACTTGACGTTGACATTCTTGACATGGAAGATACGCTTGACGGCTACGACATGATTTTTGCACCGATGCTTTATATGTTCCGTGCGAACATTGAAGAAAAAATCCGTAACTATGTGACAGCCGGCGGAATGTTTGTCATGACTTACTGGTCAGGCATCGTAAACGACACCGATTTGTGCCACCTCGGCGGAACTCCGCACGCACTCATGGATGTGTTCGGTCTCAGAAGCACAGAGTTAGATGCACTTTACGATGGAGACGAAAATAGGGGCGTTAAGACCGCAGAAGAATTTCTGCCAGGGGCAGATTATCGCTGTACGAATTTCTGCGATTTGGTGAAAGCAGACACTGCAAAAGCCCTGTTACAGTACGGCGCAGATTTTTATGAGGGCTATCCGGCACTTACCCAAAATACATTTGGAGCAGGAACTGCCTACTATATCTGCGCAGACTTTGAACAGCGCTTTTACGATGATTTCTGCAAAAAACTGACAGCAGACCTTGGAATCGAGCTTCTCTCAGAGAACATAGCGGAAGGATTGGACGTTACCACCAGAGAGAACGAAGAGTACCGCTATGTCTTTGTTCAAAACTTTGGGGAAAAGGCGGTACCGTTTGCACTTTCATCTGCAGATTATCAGGTATTAGCCGGCAATTATGACGGAACAATCGGCAGATACGAGACGGTTGTGTTTGCAGCAAAGAAGTAATGGACTACCTTTGTAAAATGAGCCGCAGGAATTGAAGAACTTTTTCCCGGTGTGTGTTTAGAAGGTCTAAGTATGACATAACATTTGGATATTGGGAAATCAGACAGATGCTTCGATAATCCTCGAGAACAGCAGCTTCGGATTCGTTTAGGGAATACTCGCTTAGAATCAGTTGAAGCTCGCGGTTTTGCTCCTGTATCCAGTTGTTGTAAATCGCTAAGGCATCCTTGGAGGAAAAGTCATCTTCATTGATACAACTATTCGTTTCACAGCAGAAATGGTTTACGTTTACCTCGGTGCCTGCCATATTAAAATCAATCAGTCCTTTAAAATGACCATCTGCAACCAGCAAATTTGAAAAATTAAGATCTCCCTGAATCACGCATTGCGGGAGCTGGCTGTGGATGGCTTTTATACGGTTTCTGATCCGTTCGTTAAAGGCGATAAGTTTCTCGGCGAGCGAATCTTCTTTGATGGCAGTTAAATGTTCCACCAGCATATCTAAATTTTCCTGTTTTTCATCCACATCATTGTCTAACGGAGCTAAGTCAAACAGACTCCACATGGAGCGAATTGGAGACAAGTCGTAGTCAGAATAAGCAGAGGCAAATTTCCCGATGGATTTTAATACTTCATCTAACACAACAAGTTGGTCGGCTTCACTTGAAAGCGTGTCGGCGGTTTCAAAATCGAGGTAATCAGACAGATAGCAGATATGTCCCTGGTAGGGAGTGAGATATCTGCCGTTTTTATTTTGATAGAGCGCCGGAGATAAAATGCCTGATTTCCGGTATCTGTCGCAGAGCCGTGAGATGGATTGAAGCCGCGCTTCATCCATCACAGGATTATTGATTCGTAATACGTATTTCTTGTCGATGATGATATTTAAGCGGAAGTCATTTCCATTACTCGTGTCGATTTCGTGATATGTTTCAAAGCTGTCAATATTATACATTCGTAATATTGAAGAAATTTCAGTCCTGTTCATAACAACCCTCCCTGTTTTTTAATGATAGCATATTTTTACAGGGGTTTCTATGATTGCAGGGGAACAAAACAGATAAAATTTTTTCCGGAGATTGACAGAAACTGATTTCTGGGTTATAGTGGCTAAAGAGTGCAAAAGCTGCACGAAGGGGTACACCACCGCGGGTGTATTCTTTCGTGCGGCTTTTTTTGCGTACCTCACGGAGAAGAAGTGAATGCTTCGCATACCGTTCGGGCGCTGTACATTTTACGAAAGGAGCAGGGACTATGGTAAAGGTAAATGGCGAGGCATTGCAGGACGCAGATGGAATGAGCGTTTCTGAGTTTTTATCGGCACACGGTTACCCGGATAAGATGATAGCAGTGGAATGTAACGGAACCATCATTTCCAGAAAAGACTGGGATGAGGTCACCCTGAAAGATGGGGATGCAGTAGAAGTTGTCCGGTTTGTAGGAGGGGGCTGAAATGACAATCTGTTTAAACGGAAAGAATTATGAGACAAAGGCAGCATGCCTTGAGGAACTGAAAGAGGAGTATCAGGTCCCAGAAAATCAGACCGTTATCTGGATTGTGGAGGGATTTCAGACGCAGGAGAATCTGTCGATTTCGGAAGGAATGACGGTACACTGTATTCCCAAAGGCGTATTCCCGCCGGAGGAGGAGCTTTTGAGCATGATGTGCGCAAGGCATACCCCGCATGTGCATGAAAAAGTCAGACAGGCGGGCGTTGCGATAGCAGGACTCGGCGGGCTTGGTTCCAACATTGCGGTCATGCTGGCAAGAACCGGAGTGGGACGCTTGCATCTGATCGATTTTGATATCGTGGAGCCGAGCAACCTGAACCGGCAGCAGTATTTTATCCGCCATCTTGGAATGTATAAGACGGAAGCGATGAAGGATTTGCTGTCCCAGATTAATCCCTATATTGAAGTGCGGGTTGACACGGTAAAGATAGATGAGTCTAACTGTGCCGGCTTATTTGCAGAGGATGAGATTATCTGTGAGGCATTTGACAAACCGGATGCAAAAGCATTACTTACAGATGTAATATTAACAGAGTACCAGGAAAAATATCTTATCTGCGGTTCGGGGATGGCAGGGTATGGAACATCCAATGCGATTCGCACAAGAGCAATTACAGACCATTTTTATCTGTGCGGAGACGGTGTGAGTGCCGCAGCGCCCGGAAACGGTCTGATGGCGCCGAGAGTGACAATCTGCGCCGCCCATGAGGCAAATATGGCGCTCCGCTGTATCTTAGGGCTTGGGGCAGACGGGGAAGCATAACAAAAAAATATGTTGCGCAGGGAATGTGCGCAGAAATGAGGAATATATGATAAAGCAGGATGAATGGAAACTTGGAAACCACACGTTTCACTCGAGATTTATTCTCGGTTCCGGAAAATACAATATGAATCTGATTCAGGCGGCTGTGTGTGACGCCGGTGCAGAAATCATTACGCTGGCGTTACGCCGGGCGAACACCAAAAAAGAAGAAAATATTCTCGACTATATCCCGGAGGGCGTAACGCTCCTTCCGAACACATCCGGCGCAAGAAATGCCGATGAGGCTGTCCGGATTGCAAGAATGGCAAGGGAAATGGGATGCGGGGATTTTGTGAAAGTCGAGCTTATGCACGATTCAAAATATCTGCTTCCGGATAACTATGAGACCATCCGGGCAACAGAAATCCTTGCAAAGGAAGGCTTTGTCGTAATGCCGTATATGTACCCGGATTTAAATGTCGCAAGAGACCTGGTCAATGCCGGTGCGGCATGCGTGATGCCGTTGGCGTCGCCGATAGGCTCTAATAAAGGGCTTGCAACAAAAGAGTTCCTTCGGATTCTGATTGATGAAATCGACCTTCCGGTTATTGTAGATGCCGGAATCGGGCGCCCGTCACAGGCATGTGAGGCGATGGAGATGGGAGCTGCGGCAATTATGGCAAACACTGCCATTGCAACGGCAGGTGACATCCCGGCGATGGCGGGAGCGTTCAAAAATGCGATACTTGCGGGACGTGCAGCATACCTTGCCGGACTTGGAAGAGTGCTAGACGGTGGAGCAAGCGCTTCTGACCCGCTGACCGGATTTTTACATGATTAATGGGCGGGAGAGCAGAGATGGCAAACGAAGAATATATTATCAACCGCAGCAATCTGAGTGAGGCGGCACAGGAAAAGAAAAGACGGCTGGAGACAGACCCGTCATCGCGGACGGACCATATGGCTTATATGCCCGGCATGGAACAGATTCAGTCTGACGTCATGGAAAAGGTCATGACACATGTAAAAAATTATGAGGACCCGTCCTACACTCCGGCGGATGTAGAGCGGGCACTTGCGGATGAAGTCTGTACGATAGAGGATTTCAAGGCGCTTCTTTCTCCGGCGGCAAGACCATACTTAGAGCGGATGGCAGAGCGGGCAAGAAGAGAAAAAAGAAACCATTTTGGGGACTGCGTGTACCTTTTTACGCCGCTTTATATTGCAAATTACTGTGAGAACTACTGCATCTATTGCGGATTTAATTGCTATAACGACATTCATAGAAAGAGGCTGACACCGGAAGAAATTGAGCATGAAATGAAAATTATTGCCGATTCCGGGATGGAGGAAGTACTGATGCTGACAGGCGAAAGCCGCAGTATGAGCGATATTCACTATATCGGCGAAGCCTGTAAGGTGGCAGGAAAATATTTCCGGAATGTGGGACTTGAAATCTATCCGGTCAATACGGAGGAATACCGTTATCTCCATGAATGTGGCGCCGACTATATTACGGTATTTCAGGAAACCTATGATTCGGACAAATATGAGACGCTGCATCTGATGGGGCATAAACGTGTGTGGCCGTACCGTTTTGAGGCACAGGAGCGCGCACTGATGGGCGGCATGCGCGGTGTCGGATTTTCTGCATTGCTGGGGCTTTCTGATTTCCACAAGGATGCACTGGCATCGGCATTGCACATTTATTATCTGCAGCGCAAATATCCGTATGCGGAGTATTCTCTGTCCTGTCCGCGTCTGCGTCCAATCATAAACAACGATAAGATCAATCCACTGGATGTGCACGAAAAGCAGTTGTGCCAGATTCTGTGTGCGTACCGTATTTTCCTGCCGTATGTCTCTTCCCGCGAGCAGAAACATTTCCGTGACGGCATCGTAAAGATTGCAGCGACAAAGGTATCTGCGGGAGTGTCTACCGGAATCGGAGATCATGAGAGCAAGTATACCGGAAAGGATACCGGAGAATCCGGAGATGAGCAGTTTGAAATCTCCGATGGAAGAAGCTTTGACCAGATGTATAACGATATGGAAAGCGAAGGTCTGCAGCCGGTATTAAATGACTATGTCTATGTATAGAAAAATCT
>OGCY01000156.1_pt1 | contig 32142 bp, 28 predicted proteins | sample 1570311 | NCBI WGS metagenome assembly OGCY01 (sample SAMEA2582165, study PRJEB24529) | metagenome | biome: Human gut stool | place: China | collected 2011
AAAGCCCCGCCTGTTGTCCTTCTAAACAGATTTTCTCAAACAGTTTTTGGCTGTCAAATTGTGGCTTGCCCCATTCCTTATCGTGGTAATCAATATAAATCGGAAGTTTGCCCACCCAAGGGCATCTCGTATTTGTACTCATACCATATCCTTTTTAAGTTGTTCATAGATAGCAACAAAATCAGGCATTACTCCGCGCCACAAATGAAATGAATGGGCGGCTTGCGCCACTAACATACCAAAACCATCGCTGACATTATTCAGACCTAAGGATTTACAGTAGGCAATAAAAGGCGTGTCGTTGCCTTTGGCATATTGCATGTCATAACAAGCGCGGGCTAATGATAAGATTGAGCCATCAACGGCAGCGGTATGCCCGCTTAATCCAGCCGAAGTTGCATTGATCACTAAATCGTAGGTTTGCTCAGGAATCGCATCCATCGCGACAGCTTCAATTATGCCGTAAGGCTTGAACTTATCTGCTAATTGTTGAGCTTTTTCTAACGTACGGTTAGCCAAGACAATCTGCTGTTGTGCTTCCAATAAAGGCAGTAATACCCCTTTGGTTGCCCCGCCGGCACCTAAAATTAAAATGCGTTGTTGTGGCTGAATCCAACCTAAGCGTTGTAAATCCGTCACTAAACCAATGCCATCGGTGTTGTCCGCATAGAGTTTGCCGTTAGCTAATTTCTTTAATGTATTACAGGCTTCTGCCAATTTCGCCCGTTCGCTATGTTCTTCAGCGAGTGCATAGGCGCGTTCTTTAAATGGTGCGGTGATATTGCAACCTTGTGCTCCTTCAGCAAAAAAGGCCTGTAATTGCTGCTCAAAATCCTCAAGGTCACCTAATTTGGCAACATATTCCATCGTTTGCTGGGTTTGCTTGGCAAATAAGCGATGAATCACTGGGGATTTACTTTGGGCAATCGGATTGCCCCAAACGGCATAGTGCTGCATGTTTTATCCTTGTCTGAAAAGTTGGTTTGTGAGCAAATCACGAATTTCCGATGGATTTTGTGCTTGACCAACAGCTTCATCAAGCACGGGAAAATCCGCCCCAAATTGGGAACGCACGGCATCTGCGCTGCGGCAAGGTGATTGACCGGTCAAGTTCGCACTGGTCGAGGTGAGAGCAAAGCCTGTTTTTTCGCACAAGGCTTTGACGGCAGGATGAGTACATAAACGCACAGCAATGCTATTAAATTGCCCCGTTAGAAAATGTGGAACTTCTGTCTTAGCTGGCACCACCCAGGTGATCGGATGCTCATATTGTGCCTGTAAGCGTGCAAGTTGTTCGTCTGATAAATGGGAGAAATCAACAAAGGGCTGTAAAAAATGCAAGCTCGGTGCGACTAAAATGAGACCTTTTTCAATCGGACGTTGTTTTAAATTAAGTAATTTTCTGACCGCACTTTCACTTAGCGGATTACAGCCCAAACCGAATACCGCCTCAGTAGGATAGGCAACCACTTCATCTTGCATTAAACGGGTGGCAATTTGTTGTACATTCATTTTTCGTTCTCAAAAATATGTCGACAGCCTTTATTTGCACATTGCCACACTTGCTGTTCGGCATTTTCACTTTTTAATAGTGCTAGTGGAAAATGACATTGTGGACAAGGCATGGCATAGGGTTTTGCGGGCAAGGAAAATTTGCAATGGGGAAAGTTATCGCAGCCATAAAAGATCTTCCCTTGTCGTCCGCGACGGGCAACCAAATGTCCTTTATGGCATTCCGGACAGTCAATAGATTGTTCTTCATCCTGTTGCTCATGCACCACAAAATCACAATCGGGATAATGGCTGCAACCAATAAACATACCAAAGGCACCTTGCTTGAGTTGGAGTGGATTGCCACATTTCGGGCAGGTTTCATCAAGCTCTTTCAACACCTTATGTTTCACCTTATGCAAGGGACGCAAATAATCACAGGCGGGATATGCTGTACAACCTAAAAACAGTCCTTTTTTACCCTGTTTCATTTGTAGAGGCGCGCCGCATTGTGGGCAATATTCTTCGTGTTTTGTGTGTTGGAAAAGACTTTGAGTCATACGCTGTCCCTATGCTTGTAGCATTGTTTCCAATTCTTCCTGGGCTGCTAACCAATCCATTTCAACTTCTTCCAATGCTTTCTTCACCTCGACTTGCTGTGCCAAAAGTGCGGTCAATTTTTCTTTATTTTCCGCACTGTATAGTTCGGAATCTGCCAATTGGTTTTCAATCTCCGCAAGTTTGGAGGCATGTTTATTCATTTTTTCCTCCAATTGGGTGATCTGTTTACGAAGAGGCGCAGTTTGTTGGCGAAGTTCGGCCTCACGACGTTTTTGTTCCTTGCGGTTTTGCATGGAATTTTCATTATCGTCATTTTTCTCCGAGGATTTATTTTCTGGTGCGCTATTTTGTTCATTCAACCACTTTTGATAATCCTCTAAATCGCCTTTGAATTCTTCCACTTTTTTATCGTGTACTAAATAGAATTCTTCCACGGTATTACGTAGTAAGTGGCGATCGTGAGAAACCACCACCAAAGAGCCCTCGTAATCCACCAGCGCTTCAGTTAACGCCTGACGCATATCCAAATCTAAATGGTTAGTTGGTTCGTCGAGCAGCAATAAATTAGGTCTTTGCCAAACAATCAGCGCAAGCACCAAACGGGCTTTTTCCCCACCGGAAAAGGCTTTCACCTCTTGATTAACTTTGTCTCCATGGAACGCAAAACTCCCAAGATAATCCCGTACCTGTTGCTCCGTTTGCTCTGGTGCGAGTTTCTGCATGTGCCAGAGAGCGGATTCATCTGCACGTAGCGTATCAAGCTGATGTTGAGCAAAATAACCGAGTTGCACGCCTTTAGCTAATTGCACTGTACCAGAAAGCGCGGTGAGCTCGCCGGCTAACAATTTAATTAAGGTTGATTTCCCTGCACCATTTTTCCCAAGCAAACCGATGCGCGAACCCGGTACTAAATTCAGCTTAATTTTACTTAAAATTTCTACCGCACTTTCACCGCTACCATAACCTGCGCTTGCCTGTTCAATCATCATCAAAGGATTCGGCAAGGATAGTGGTGGACGGAATTCAAAAGTAAAAGGATTATCCACATAAGCCGGTGCAATCAGTTCCATGCGCTCTAAGGCCTTCATACGGCTTTGTGCTTGTTTGGCTTTGGTCGCTTTGGCTTTAAAGCGGTCGATATATTTTTGTAAATGAGAGATCTTTTGTTGTTGCTGACGATACATGGCAGTTTGTTGTGCCAGTTTAGTTGCCCGTTGCACTTCAAAGGAAGAATAATCGCCAGTGTATTCGTTGAGTTTCTGATTTTCGATATGGAGAATTTTTGTCACAATCGGATCGAGAAAATCACGGTCGTGGGAAATTAATACCAAGGTGCCTTGATATTGCACTAACCAACGTTCTAACCAAATCACCGCATCCAAATCCAAATGGTTGGTCGGCTCATCTAGCAATAATAAATCCGATGGACAAAGCAATGCTTGCGCTAAATTCAAGCGCATTCGCCAACCTCCGGAGAAGGATTTCACTGGTTGAGCGATTTCTTCTTGGTTAAAACCTAAACCATGCAATAAGGAAGCCGCGCGAGATTGAATTGTCCAAGCATCCAAGGTTTCTAATTGCCCGTGAATACGTGCGATCGCATGGCCATCATTACGTTCATTGGCTTCGTTAAGTTCCTGCTGCAAACGGCAATATTCGCGATCCCCTTGAATTACATAATCAATGGCGGGGATATCCAATGCCGGCGTTTCTTGATTCACCCAAGAGACCCGCCAGTTGGATGGATAAGTAACCTCGCCGCCCTCTGGCGTTAATTCTTTTTTTAATAGGGCCAAAAGAGAAGACTTACCGCAACCATTCTTCCCCACCAAGCCGACTTTTTGTTTCGGATTGATGGTCGCCGTGGCATTCTCGAACAATTCGGTTTGCCCCCGTTTTAGGGAAATATTATTAAATACAATCATTTTTTCTAATACATCTGAATTTGTGCCTATTTTGCAATATTTTTCCTTTTCTCGGAACAGTCTATTCCAATTTTATCGATATTTCTGTCTGAAAAAACACGTATAATGACGCTCAACAAATCAATCATGAGGAAATAAAATGAAGCTCTCCATTCTTAATCTCGCCCCTGTTCGAGAAGGACAAACTTATTTGCAAGCCGTTGAGTCAATGGTGAATCTTGCAAAACACGCGGAGCGCATTGGCATTGAGCGCTATTGGATTGCTGAGCATCATAATATGAAAAATTTGGTAAGTTCAGCGACCGCACTTTTAATTCAGCATACGCTAGCCAATACGAAGACCTTGTGCGTGGGGTCAGGTGGCGTGATGTTACCGAATCATTCGCCTTATGTGGTGGCTGAGCAATATGGCACACTGGAGACGCTTTATCCAAACCGTGTTGAACTGGGTTTAGGGCGTGCACCAGGAACTGATATGCAAACGGCTGCAGCACTTCGTCGAGGACGAAACAGTCTGGATTTCCCTGCGGAAATTGCAGAACTTCGTGGTTATTTTAAAGACTGTAACCCTGTATCAGCTTATCCTTCCGCAGGCTTGAATATACCGTTTTATATTTTAGGGTCTAGCACCGAAAGTGCGTATCTTGCGGCAGAGCTTGGCTTACCTTATGCCTTTGCTTCACACTTTGCGCCACGCATGATGGAAATGGCGGTGGAGATTTATCGCAAAAACTTCAAACCATCGATCTATCTTGCTGAGCCTTATGTCATCTTAGGTGTGAACGCGATTGTCGCTGAAACCGATAAAGAAGCAAGACAACTGGCAGCGACACAAACACTATTTTTCTTAAACGTGGTCACTAACGCGCAACAAAATTTACAACCGCCTTTGGCATCAGAGGAAGATGTTTGGAAAGCTCAAATGCACGCCCAAAAGAAACCGCACTTTGGCCCAGTCGATTTCGAGGAAATTCCGATTTACAACCAAGAGCGTGCCGTGGTGGAACAAATGACCGCTTGTTCACTTATTGGTAGTCCTGAAAGTGTGGAATTTCAACTCAAGCAACTGCGTGAACGGGTGCATTTTGATGAAATTATGGCGGTGAGCTATATTTTTGATGAACAAAAACAAGTCCAATCTTACACGATGTTGAAAGCGATTGTGGATAAGCAATAGCGAGACAAAAAAATAAAAAGTGCGGTAAATTTCACCGCACTTTTTGTTTATAAAGTTGATTTTATTTCAGCCAACTCTTTCTTTACTTAAGAGAAAAAATATTAATAAGCCGTTTCTATCGGTAAACCAGCTTTTACCCAACCATCAAAGCCACCAATGACGCTAAACACATTTTCATAGCCTTGTTCAACGAGGAAAGTCGCCACATTTCGGCTGCTCACACCATGATAACAACTCACGATAATCGGGGAGTCGAAATCCACCTGTTCTTCAAATTGTAAAAAACTTTGGTTGGTTAAATGAAACGCCCCTTTCGCATGGGAATAGGTGAAACGTTGTGGATCTCGAATGTCTGCAAGCATGGCGCCATTTTGCACCATTTCCCAAGCTTGTTCTGGGCTAATTTCTTTAAACGACATGGTTTGTTCCCTTTGCGCGCTGTTTATACACGCCATCAAAAATAATCAGGCTCATCGCCAATACTAAACAAATGAATAACGGATAACTGTCCGCATCCATTTCCTCTCCAATTAAAAATGAAATAATCACCATCAAAATGGTTTCAACATAACCTAAAAGGCCAAGCAAATTCATTGGCAGCATATTGCTGGCGATCACGTAAGCAATCAATGCTGAACCACTAATGAGCCCTAGCAATACCAATAATCCCCAAATATTGGAATTCGATTCCTGCACGGTAGCAAAATCGGTTTGGAGTGCAAAGTAAACGCTAACTGGCAATAGTGCGATCATTTCTAAGCAAAAAGCACCAAGATCGGTATTTTTTAAGGCTTTTCTTAGAGAGAAATAAGTCGTGTAGCCAACACAAATGACAATCGCTTCCCAAGATAATTCACCTTTTAAGACGATATTAGAAATCACCCCCACTGCCGCAATTAACACAGCAATGAATTTCAATGTTGAAATTCGTTCTTTAAAAATGATCCGCCCTGCGGCCACCATCACAATTGGCAATAATAAATAACCGAAAGAAACACTTAAGGAGCTGCCATTATTGGGTGCCCACAAAAAGAGCCACATTTGATAACCCATTAATGCACCACAGGTGATATAGGAAAGGGCAAAGAGCGGTTGTTTTTTAATACGTTTTAGATGCTCTGCCAATGCCTGTTTTTGTTTAAACATGATGACGGAAAGGGCAACAAAAGGGAATGTAAACAGCATTCGATAGCCGAAAATATCCGTGCCACTGAGGGGTTTCAGCAGCGTGGAAAAATAATACATATAGCCAAATAAAAGCGAGGCTAAAAGTGAAATAAGTATGCCTCTTAACATAATAAATCCTTAGGTTAATTCTGCTTATTATTTTAGTCTAACATCTCCCAAAATGCACGAATTAGGGGGTTCGCTAAATTTCTTTTTTGCACACAAACGCCTAAATCAAACGCCTCGACTGGATTGTCTAAATTTAAACGAGACACGTCTTTTGACATAGGGTTATTATCAATCACCACATCAGGCAACATCGCCAATCCAAAACCGAGTGCCACCATTGGCACGATACCTTCGTGCCCAGCTACTGTGGCATAAATTTTAGGGTGTTTAATGTGTTTACTCCGTAGCCATTGTTCAATACGCTGCCGCGCCATTCCATCTAACGGCAAAATGAAAGGCATTTGCTGCCAATTGATGGGTTCTTCCTGTAATAATTGTGTCGCTAAACAAGCGACTCGAGGGGCAATTAATGAAAGGGAAATATCATCAATCTTATAAAATTCTAATCCCGTCGGTAGATTGTTGGGTTTTCCCGCCAAAGCGAGATCTACTTGTTCCGATTGAATAAATTGCACCGCAGAAGCTGGGTCACCGGTAGTCAATTGAATTTCAACCTTTGGATAACGAGAACGAAATTTGGCCAACACCTGTGGCAAGTGACTATATGAAGCTGTTACCGAGCAAAATAAGCGCAACTCTCCGCTTAATTCCGCTGAATTATCCCGTAGCTGACGCTTAAACAGTTGCCAGTTTTGCCATTCTGCTTTCGCAAATTGCAGAAATTTCTCGCCTTGTTCGGTTAAGCGTACTTGTCGATTATCACGAATAAATAAAGGTTGTTCTAATTCCTCTTCCATTCGTTGAATCTGGCGTGAAAGCGTAGAAGGCGACATATGATTTTGCGTAGCGGTTTTAGCAAAATTTTGTGTCTCCGCAAGATGAAGAAATATTTGGAGGTCTTGAAAGTTCATATATATCGTTAAAAGCAAATAACGCTGCAAAATTTGCAACACTAAGTGCCAATAATATCACTTTACGCAACAACTAAAAACCTTATAATCCACTTCACAATAAAAAACTATATTCAAACACAACCTCATACACATTAATCAACATCATAGAAAGGATGAAAAATGGCTAACTATTTCAACACATTAAATTTACGCGAAAAATTAGACCAATTAGGTCGTTGTCGTTTTATGGATCGCAGCGAATTTGCTGACGGCTGCAACTACTTAAAAGGTAAAAAAATCGTTATCGTAGGTTGTGGCGCACAAGGTTTAAACCAAGGTTTAAATATGCGTGACTCTGGCTTAGATATTTCTTACGCATTACGCCCTGAAGCGATTGCGGAAAAACGTGCTTCATTCCAACGTGCAACTGAAAATGGTTTTAAAGTGGGCACTTACCAAGAGTTAATTCCAACTGCAGACTTAGTGATCAACTTAACGCCAGATAAACAACACTCTAAAGTGGTGGCTGATGTGATGCCATTAATGAAAAAGGATTCTGCATTTGGTTATTCACACGGTTTCAACATCGTTGAAGTAGGTGAGCAAATCCGTGAAGACATCACTGTAGTCATGACTGCACCAAAATGTCCAGGTACTGAAGTACGTGAAGAATACAAACGTGGTTTCGGTGTGCCAACATTAATCGCGGTTCACCCTGCAAATGATCCACGTGGTGAAGGTATGGCAATTGCAAAAGCATGGGCGGCAGCAACGGGTGGTGACCGTGCAGGCGTATTAGAATCTTCATTCGTCGCAGAAGTAAAATCTGACTTAATGGGTGAACAAACCATTCTTTGCGGTATGTTACAAGCAGGTTCTATCGTATGTTACGACAAATTAGTGGCAGACGGTAAGGATCCAGCATACGCAGGCAAATTGATCCAATACGGTTGGGAAACTATTACTGAAGCATTAAAACAAGGCGGTATCACATTAATGATGGATCGCTTATCAAACAGCGCAAAATTACGTGCATTTGAACTTGCCGAGCAAATCAAAGAAAGCCTTGGTTTCTTATATTACAAACACATGGATGACATCATTAGCGGTCACTTCTCAGCCACTATGATGGCAGACTGGGCGAACGGTGATAAAGACTTATTCGCATGGCGTGAGGCAACCGGCAAAACTGCCTTTGAAAATGCACCAAAAGCAGATGGCATCAAAATTTCTGAACAAGAATACTTTGATAATGGCGTGTTAATGGTCGCAATGGTGAAAGCAGGCGTAGAATTAGCCTTTGATGCAATGGTAGCAAGCGGCATCTATGAAGAATCAGCTTACTATGAATCACTTCACGAATTACCGTTAATCGCTAACACTATCGCGCGTAAACGCTTATACGAAATGAATGTGGTCATTTCTGATACTGCAGAATACGGTAACTACTTATTCTCTAACGTAGCAACCCCAATTCTTGCTAAAGAAATCATCCCAACCTTACAAAAAGGTGACTTAGGTGAACCAACACCAGCAGTTGCTATCGACAACATCACTTTACGCGATGTAAACGATGCAATCCGTAACCACCCGGTTGAATTAATCGGTCAAGAGTTACGTGGTTACATGACAGATATGAAACGTATCGCTGTTGCAGGTTAATTATTAAATCGGTAAAATTTAAGCCAGCTTATTCAATAAGTTGGCTTTTTTTATAATCCCAAGGAATTAATATGAAAAACAATACAATTTTTAACCGCACTTTTAAAGTGAGTTTGGTGGCTATGGCGTTAGGATTAGTTAATTCGGCATGGGCAACAGATCTCACTTGCTCAAACTCAACAGGATGTCAGTATTCTTGGGGTGCATCACCTAATTGGACTTTCAACAAAAACCAACAAACATCAATTAGTGATGCAATTAATGTAACTATTACTCCAGGAAACTACCAAAATACAGCTAAAACCGATGTTGGAACTAGGACTGATGGAGGACAACCACTAGCCTCTAGTGATTCACTATTTGGTATTTTTGACCTTACTGATAGAAATAATCATATTACTGTTAAATCTGGTGTAAATGCCACACTTAAAGAAGACTACCCTTCAAGTTCACTTTTAGATATATCGGGGGCAGTTGCTACTTTAGAAAAAGGCTCAAAACTCATTGTTGAGAAAAATTACGCACAAATTCACAATATAACTGATGCTTATGGTGATTCAAGTGGCAACTCAGCGATTGAATCTCATGGAGGCAAAATTAATACACAAGCTGATATTGAATTAAATAATGATGGTTCTAATGCAATTGAATCTCAAAGGACCTCAGTTATTAATTCATCCAATCATAGTATCAAGATGAATGGAAAGGGTGATATTGCCTACGCATTATATGGTGCAGAAGATATAGCAAATATCAGTAATGTACAAATTACTGGAAATCAAGATATGCAATTTGCTTTTGACATCGGTACAAATGAAGAGAATGCGCTTCAGACGATTATAGCTAATGGTTTAAATGTAACTCTTAACAATAAAAGTGGTTTATTCACCACATCAGATAGCGGATCGCAAACAATAACACTAACAAATTCAGAAAGTAATACAGGTTATGGTTTACTCGCATTCCCATTGGGCGATGAACAGTTAGTTAAAATTAATTTAGAAAATACAACATTAAATGCTACTCAAGCATTAATCTCGCTTAATGATAAAAACTTCCCTATTGAACAAGAAGAAAGCGATAATGCTTTAGATCCCAAAGCTGCAGGTGTCTATCATCTAAACCTTACAGCTAGTAAGAATTCGAAACTAACTGGTGCAATTCTTGAAAATCCAGATCGGTCCGTAAAAAATGAAATTAATTTGTCTATGTCTAATAGTCAATGGAGCATCAATAAATCAAGCACATTGAATAATTTACATGCAAACAATGCTGAAATCACATTTACCCCGACTTCTGAATATAAAACATTAACTATTAAAGATAACCTCACTGGTTCCAGCACATTTAACCTCAATACCAATATCGCTGAAAACAAAAGCGATAAAATCGTTGTTAAAGGCACTGCTGAAGGTAATCATAAAATTGGTGTAACTAACCAAGGTGCAAATATTGCTAACGGAAAAGTGACACTTGTCGAAACCAATGGCGGTAACGCTGCATTTAGCTTAACGAACCCGAATAATCGTGTAGATTTAGGGGCTTACCAATATTTCCTAGCAAAAGAAGGAAATAATTGGGTATTAGCGAATTCTAAAAATGCGGTCACCCCAACTCCACCTGTTGCACCAGTTACACCAAATAAACCAGTGGTGACTCCAAGCAAACCTGCGGTAACGCCTAGTACCCCAGTAGTAACCCCAAGTAATCCAGTAGTACCACCTGCAGTTCTACCAAACGCACCATTACTTTCAGACTTAGCGAATGCACAAGTTTCTCTTCGCCAAGCACAATTGCTTTTAGTTGAAGATAACTTAAGTGGCATCCACCAACGTCTAGGTGAAGTGAAAAACGGTGAAAAAGGTAATGTATGGGTTCGTAATGTGAATTCTCACCAAAAATTAGCCGCACTTTCGACAGGTGAGAGTGAAACTTCTGGCTTTAAACAAAACGTACATAGTTTACAAGTGGGCGCTGATGCTGCTGTAACAGATAACCTCCGTGTTGGTGGATTTGTTGGTCGTAGCCAAGCTAACGTTGATTTCAGTGGTGATTACGGTGATGGCAAAGTAAGAAGCAACAGCGTGGGCTTATATGCAGCTTACCTTGCAGATAACGGTATTTATGTAGATAACATCGTGAAATACAGCCGTTTACACGCTAACTCAGATCTCACAGAAAAACGTCATTACAATGCTTATACTATCTCGAGTGAGTTAGGCAAACGTTTTAACCTTGTAAACGATTGGACAATCACACCGCAAGCACAATTAGCGTGGACACATATTTCATCACAAGAGAATGAAGATAGCTTATCTTCTGTTTATTCTCGAATTGGTTTACGTGTAGCCAAAGGCTTTGCATTAAGTAATGGTTGGAATTTACAACCTTATGCAGAAGTAAATGCGATTACTAGCAAAAACCGTAGCAGCAAAATTCATTACGCAAACAGTGCGCTTGATGTTACAAGTAGCCGCGGACGTTTTGAAAGTGCGGTCGGTTTAAATGCTGGATTTGCAAATCATCGTTTTGGTTTAGAAGTAAGCCGTGCTGACGGTAAAAACTACGACAAACCTTATGCAATTCAAGCGGTTTATCGCTATCAATGGTAATATAAAAGGGCGGAGTAAAATCCGCCTTTTTTCTCTTTTTACTGAACAAATAATATGTCGAAATCTTTCACTTCTCGCTCATTTACAACCAAACAAACGGCAAAACCTACTCGTTCATTTAAGCCTAAAGCGAAGCCACTTACATTAGAACAAACAATCGTTGTTTTATTTAACAAACCTTTTGATGTACTGACACAATTCACCGATGAAAATGGCCGAGCTACGTTAAAAGATTTTATTACCATTCCTAATGTATATGCGGCCGGACGATTGGATCGTGATAGCGAAGGGCTGCTGATTTTAACGAATAATGGTGAAGTACAACATCGTTTGGCAGATCCTAAGTTTAAAACAGAGAAAACGTATTTTGTGCAAGTGGAAGGGATTCCTGAGGAGTCTGATTTAGACAAGCTTCGTCAAGGTGTTGAATTGAAAGATGGGATGACGAAGCCGGCAAAAGTGCGGTTGATTTCAGAACCAGATTTTCTCTGGCCTCGCAATCCACCTATTCGTGAACGTCAAAGTATTCCAACGAGCTGGTTGGAAATTAAAATTAGTGAAGGGCGTAATCGACAAGTGCGTAGAATGACGGCACATATCGGCTTTCCGACATTACGACTTATCCGTTATCAAATGAGCCATTTAACACTTGATGGACTAAGCAATGGTGAATATCGCCGTTTGAATGAAGAAGAAATGCGTGCGTTATTCAAACAACTTCATCTAAATAACGCACGTTAAGATTAGAAACGTTGAGCGGGTTGTGCGTTTTCAACTTGCACGAAGAAGCCTTTATCATTCAAGATAATGCTGTAATCGGTAACATATTTAACGCCGTTGGTTTCCACTATCGCATTACAGCTGCGAATGCCTTGTTGCGGATAAGATTGCGTTTCACGGGCTTGCGAGATTTGTTTCACTGTCATTTGGGTGTTAGTCGCAGCACCTTGTTTTTTGAAGGCATCAGATAATACCGCAAAAACTTTTGAATCATTACATCTTGGTACGACGACGGATTTTGTCACCATACTCGCTGTTTTTTGTGCGACAGCATCTACTTTTTTTTCAGTCACTTTTTCAACGGCTTTTGTTTCCGCTTTCTTCACTTCGGTTTTAACCGCTGGTGTTTTTTTAGCAATTACTTTTTCAGGTTTAGCGGATTCTTTAACTGCACTTTGCTTGCTTTTCGCTACCGTCTTTTTGTCTTTTACTGCAGTTTGCTTAGTTTTTTCTACTGGCTGTTTGCCTTTCGTTTTTGTCGGCTCTGCTTTAGCGGCTTTATTTGTCGTTTTATTTTTTATTTTTTCTTTTTTCGTTACCGCTTTTTTCGCTTCGACAATTTTAGCTGGCTTTTTCACTTCTGTTTTTTTGGCATCGGCTTTCTTTTTAGCTGTTTTGGCTGCGGCTTTAGGCGCAGTTGCTTTCTTGGCTTCTACTTTTTTAACTGCCGTTTTCACTGACTTGGTTTGAGTTGATTTTGCCGTATGATTTGGCGATGCTGCAAAGGCCAAAACAGGTAACAAGGCAAAAATCATCGCGAGTAATTTTTTCATCCGTTATTCTCCTTAAACAAAAAGTGCGGTCAAAATTAACCGCACTTTGAAATCATTTATAAATTAAAGATAGTAGTGTTCTACGTAGTTTAATTTATCGTCAAGTTTTAACACTAACGGTTGACCGGTTGGGATTTCAAAATCCATGATTTCCGCATCAGAAATACCGATGATGTGTTTTGCTAATGCACGAAGTGAGTTACCGTGTGCCACCACTAAAACACGTTTACCAGAAAGCATTGCTGGCGCAATTTGGTCTTCCCAGAATGGTAATGCACGTTCTAAGGTTAATTTTAAGTTTTCTGCGTTTGGTACAACATCAGATGGAATGTTCGCATAACGACGGTCGTTATGGGCAGAGTTTGGATCTTTCGGATCTAAATCTGGAGGAGAAATATCGTAAGAACGACGCCAGATATGAACTTGTTCGTCACCGTATTGTTCTGCGGTTGCTTTTTTATCTAAGCCTTGTAATGCACCGTAGTGACGCTCATTTAAACGCCAGTTTTTCACTTGAGGAATCCATAATTGGTGAGATTCTTCTAACACGATGTTACAGGTTTTGATTGCACGAGTTAAAACAGAGGTGAAGGCGATATCAAATTCATAGCCTTTCTCGAACAATTTTTTACCTGCTGCTTTTGCTTCTTCTACGCCGCGCTCGGTTAAATTTACATCACGCCAACCGGTGAATAAATTTTTTGCGTTCCACTCACTGAAACCGTGACGAATGAATACTAATTCCATAAGGATCTCCTAAGTATTAATAAAAAAATGAATGGCTCTGTTATAGCAAAAAATCGTTATGTTTAAAAGTAAAAAGGCGGCATTTACTGATCTTTCGCAAAAAATCGCCTGTAAACTTTTAGCCACTCAAAAATAATGCTAGTATTTAAGCTTTATTTGTTCCTTAATTTCTCTCAAGTTTAGATGTATGCAGCAAAGCAATCGTAGAAAAAAAATCTTATCAAAACTGACCGCACTTTTGGCTTGTGGTCTGCTTGGCTTTTCATCTTTAGCACAAAGCAACGATCTCACTCAAATTCAAAAACAAATTAAACAACAAGAATCGAAGATCGCCGAGCAAAAACGCGCACAAGCTAAACTCCAAGCCAGTCTTAAAGATCAAGAAAGCAAAATTAATAGCGTTGTCGGTGAATTACGTGAAACAGAATTAAGCTTAAAAGAAATCCGCAAGCAAATGGCGGAAACCGAAAAGCAAATCAAGCAATTAGAAAAGCAAGAGCGCCTGCAAAAAGCGAAGCTTGCGAAGCAAATAGATGCCATTTATCGCTCAGGTGTAAATCCTTCTACCTTAGAAAGAATGCTTTCAGAAGATGCCAAAAAAGCGGAACGCATGAAAGTGTATTATCAGCACTTAAATCAAGTTCGCATCGATATGATCAATAATCTGAAAGTGACACAAGAGAGTTTAGCGAAACAGCGCGAGGCGATTTCAGGGCAACAAAAAAATCATCGCGATCAACTTTCTACACAAAAGAAACAGCAGCAAGAATTACAAAAAGCGCAACAAGAACGCCAATCTACGTTAAATGAACTCAACAAAAACTTAACGAAAGATCAGAATAAGCTGGAAACGTTGAAAGCGAACGAAAATGCTCTTCGCCAAGAAATTCAACGTGCAGAACAAGCCGCTCGCCAACAAGAGCAACGTGAGCGTGAAGCCCTTGCACAGAAAAAACAAGCAGAAGAAAAACGGACATCAAAACCTTATCAACCAACCGATCAAGAGCGTAAGTTGATTAACAGCACCAGTGGCTTAGGTACCGCAGCTCGTCAATACAGTCGCCCTGTTTCCGGTCCGACATTGCATTCCTTTGGCTCAATCCAAGCGGGCGAGGTCCGCTGGAAAGGCATGGTTATCGGCGCACCAACGGGTACAGCGGTAAAAGCCATTGCAAGTGGTCGTGTTATTCTAGCTGGTCATCTTAATGGTTATGGTTATATGGTGATTGTGAAACACGGCGACAGCGACTTGAGTTTGTATGGTTTCAACCAAGCGGTATTTGTGAAACAAGGTCAGCTGGTGTCTGCGGGACAAACCATCGCACAAGTGGGGAATACAGGTGAACTCTCAAAATCGGCGCTTTACTTCGGTATCAGCCGTAAAGGGGTACCTGTGAATCCGGCTGGGTGGATTAAATAATGGCAAGGTTCTTTCAAAGTGCGGTCAAAAATACGATTATTTTTTCAACCGCACTTTTCTCCGCATTTACTTTTGCACAAGGCAAACTGGCTATTGTGATTGATGATATTGGCTATCATCCGAAAGAAGATGCAGAAATTTTAGCGATGCCAAAGGAAATCTCTGTCGCCATCATTCCTGCTGCGCCCTATGCCAAAATTCGCAATCAACAAGCTAAAGCGCAAAATCACGATATTCTCATTCATATGCCAATGCAGCCTGTCAGCAATATTAAAATTGAGGAAGGTGGTTTGACTTTAGGCTTGTCCGAAGTGCAAGTGAATGAGCGAGTGAAAAAAGCTAAATCTATTGTGCCAAATGCTATTGGAATGAATAATCATATGGGCAGTGCAGCCACAGCCGATGCCACATTAATGACTTATTTAATGACCGCACTTCGCGAGCAGCATTTATTCTTTTTAGATAGTCGTACTATTGGAAAATCAGTTGCGGGAAAAATAGCAAAAGAACAAGGCGTGCGTGTATTAGATCGCCATGTGTTTTTAGATGACAGTGATAATTTAGCGGATGTGCAACACCAATTTCAAAGTGCGATTCAATATGCACGCAAACATGGTACGGCTATTGCGATTGGACACCCTCGTCCAAATACCGTAGCCGTATTAAAAGCGGGAATAAAAAATTTACCCGATGATATTCAATTAGTGGGCATGGGAAGTTTATGGCGAAATGAAAAAATCTTGCCTCCTAAACCATTTATCTTAATTTTTAATGATATTCCCGCGCCAACTTCGGTTGCACCGTTTGAGCCAATCCCTTTATTACGGGGCGTGCCGAGATAATAATATATAGAAGAAGTGTTGATATATTGTTATATGCAAACTTAAAGAAATTTACGTAAATTTACAACAAATTCATTAAATTTAGTTCAACAGTAGCGTGTGCAGCGGTATTAGCAGCATGTGGTTCTAGCGGCGGTAGCAGCAACAATGATGAAGCAGCTCAAAAAGCAGCAGCTCAACAAGCAGCAGCAGAAGCGGCTAAAGCGGAAGCATTAGTAGCAAAAACAAACGATGCAGGTGCTAAATTTGTTAAGAAAACTCAATCTAACTTAAACGTGGGTGAAGGTGTAGAAACTAACAGTAAATCTTCTGTTGCTCCAACTAACATGACAGTTGAATTACACCCAAGCTTAGATACTATCGTTGTAGCAGTTCCATTAAATGCTGATGGTTCTGTGAACACTAAAGCAAAACAAGCTTACTTAGAAGATTTTGACTTCCGTCAAGATGCATCTGATGTTTCAGCAAGCCACAGCAATGGTACGGTCACTTTAAAACACATTTACAAAACAGCTGATGGTAGCACTCTTAATAAAGAGAAACGTAGTGAGGGCGAAGCTCCAACTAAAGGTGAGCAAGAAGGTTTAGCATACGTTTACGAAGAAGGTCGTAAAAACTATACTCGTAAAGAGGGTAAAAACGTAGTTGAGACTGACCGTGCAGCTCGTACTGATGCAGAGCTAGCTAAGTCTGTTGCTGAAGTTTATGGTCACAGAACTTTCGTTGAAGGTAATTCTGAAGTTAAAAATATTGCAGATGGTGATACTGTATTAGCAAACGCGCCATTTACTGCAAAAGATGCTGATGGTAAATACACTGCAGGTTCTAAATTAAACTATGTTCAATACGGTCGTGTAACTTCTAAATTACACGCAGTACAAGAAGCTGCTCTTAAAGATGGTAAAGATGTTGCTCAATACGGTACTAAAGTAGCTAGCTATGGTCAATATGGTGAAAACGGTACTGAAGATAACTACTTCTACCGTGGTGTAAACAACACTCCATACAGCGCAACTTTAGCAAGCGATCTTAAAAATATTTACTTCGGTTCTGAAGCAGCAGCGGGTAAATTACACTACCAAGGTCACGCAGTTACTTACAACCTAGACAAAGACTATGAAGATAAATCAGGTCTTCCAAATGCTTTAGGTGCGCAATACGAATTAGTAAGTGGTACTCACGTTGCAGCTGACATTGATTTAGCAAGCAAAAATGTAACTGGTAACCTTTACAACAGATGGACAGAAACTAATACTCAACAACAAGTTAAAGAACACAATGTTGAGTTAGCTAACTTCGCAGGTACATTAGCAAATAACGGTAGCATCTCTGGTAGTGCAACTAAACACGATGGTGCTCAAGGTGTATTAAAAGCTAGCTTATACGGTGCACAAGCTCAAGAGTTAGGTGGCGTGATTGCAAGTAATGACACTGCGAACAACTGGGGGGCATTATTCGGTGCTAAAGTACAAAATACTCCATATCAAGCACCAGCTGTAGTTACTCCAGCTCCAGTTCCAGCTTGGGGTGAAAGTACAGACGCAAATAACGCAAAATAATTTTTTCAGTTATATTTTAAACCTAGACAGCCCATTTAAATGGGCTGTTTTTTTCTATCGTTGAGGAAATATGAAAAAATCAACATTATTACTGACACTTGCAAGTATTGCATTACCGGCTTATGCTCAAACTTCTCCCGCTCCCGTACAGGAAAGAGATCCATTGCAAAATGAAGCGAGCATGCCAAATATTAATCAACAAAATCTAAAAGAAGACTTGCTGAGAAAACAGCGTTTGTCTGAGCAAAATGCGATGGCGCAAGAAAATCAAGCTAATGGTAATAGTGTTGCCAGATTTACAGGAAAGCAATTAGCTGAAAATCCAGCCCTGTTAGAACGTTTATTTTTAGAAGCGCTAGTGAATCCAAACAAAGCGGTTCTACCTGTTTATATCAAAATTTATGAATCTGTTCCTAATGCCGATCTTTCTTTAATTGATTGGGGAAAAGCGATTCTTGAAAGAGAAGAGGATTTGAATAAATCCGTTGTCTCATACCGTAAACTCATTTCTGATTTCCCTGAAAATAATTTTATCCGTTACCAACTTGCTGAAACCTTGTTCTACAACCAAGAATATGAAGCAGCAAAAACACAGTTTGAAAGACTTCGTGCTTCTACAAAAAATGCTCAAGATATTGCGGTATTTGATAAATATATTGAAGTGATCGATAGTAAAGAGAACTGGAACTTCTCTTTTTCAACGACTTTCTTAAATGATAAAAACTTAGCAAACTCAGCGAAACAAGGGACCAAAATGGCCGTTGGTAGTGGAGAGATAACCTACAATACGCCTCGTCAAACAGGTCAAGGTCTTGGGTTGTCTGTTGGTGCTGATAAACGTTGGAGTTTATCTAACGGAAAATACGTTGCTTTTGATAGCAGTGTTAATACGAGATATTATTGGGATAATAAAAAATACAATGATGTCATCGGTCATGTTGGTTTAGGCTATGGTTATTCTGATGCACGTTTTAATGTGCAAGTGACACCATATATTAACAAGCGTTGGTATGGTGGTGGTTTAAATGGCGGAGATAGCTTAAAACAATACACTGATACTTATGGCGCGAGTTTATCAATGGGATATTGGTTAAACCAAAACTTTAAATATTCAGCATTTTATAACTTTGGTTATGAACGTTATAGAAAAGAAGTTGATAAGTTAAATTACAATGGTGCAGTGCATTCTTTAACGAATTCATTGATGTTTATTCCTAGCTCAACCCAATTCTGGTCAATTTCGTTAGATTTGATGAAAAAATATGCTGCGGATAGATCAAATGCTTACAATCGAATTGGTACGCGTTTAACTTGGGGACAAGAGTGGCCACTCGGTATTACAACCAGCACAACACTTGGTTATGCAAAACGTCATTATCTTGAACAATCGTTTATAGGGATGAAACAGCGCAATAACGAATATAGTGCTTCTGTCACCCTTTGGCATAAACAATTCCACTATGCTGGTTTTACACCAAAAGTAACTTGGTCGTATAGTAAAACGAAAAGTAATATGGCGATTTATTCATACGATAAAAACCAAGTCTTTATCGAAGTGGGTAAAAGTTTCTAAATGTAAAAAAGTTGGATTTCAAAGGAATCCAACTTTTTTATTATCGACAATATTTGAAATAATCTATTTCTGCTCTCTTTCCCATAAATCAGCATACTTCACAAAGGTGGAGTGGGCCGAAAGTACCGCCAGCAGGAAACCTTGTTTTCCATCTAAGAAACCGGCTTTTAAAATGTACATTTTGACAAAGCACCCAATGGCATGGCTAACACCTTGCCATAATGTTGCTTTTTTACCTTTAGCTTGGCGTTGATCTGCCCAAGCTTTGGCGTAGCCCGCAGATTTTACCAAATAGTGATGAATGCTTTTATAAGTGAAATGCTCCAGAACTCCAGTTAATTTCTGTACTTTCGTGTTTTCAGGATAAACCACTTTTTCATGTACCAGAGAATCATTATATCCTGCATAATTTGTACGATATAAACGTACCACATAATCGGGGTACCAACCTGAATGACGAATTTCACGCCCAAATACTTCACTCACCCGAGGAATATCATAAACCGTATTTGGTGCATCTTGTTGAACCGCTTGTTGAATGGATTCACGCAGTTTTGGTGTGACGCGTTCATCGGCATCTAGCCACAAAACATAATCACTGGTGACATATTGTTGTGCACGTTGGCGTTGTTTGCCAAAACCTGGCCAATCAGAATGCGAATAAAATTTTGCACCATATTGTTCAGCGATTTCTTGGGTATTATCAGTACTGCCTGAATCGACAACAATGATTTCATCTACCCAATCTTTTACCCTATCAAGACATTGAGCAAGATCTGCAGCTTCATTTTTGACAATCATGGCAACGCTAATTGTTGGCATATTTTGATCCTTTTTTTGCTATACTAGCCGAAATTTCTGTAAGTATAACCGAATTTATTTTATGTGGCGTTTTTTTTATACCGGCTTGATGTATCTAATTCAGCCTTTTGTGCTGCTATTTATGTTACTACGAAGTCTCAAGGCTCCTAATTATCGCAAGCGTTTAGGTGAGCGATATGGTATTTATGCGAATCTTGTTAAGCCTACACAAGATGGGATCGTCATTCATGCGGCATCAGTCGGTGAAGTGATTGCTGCTACGCCACTAGTAAAACGTATTCAGAAGGAATACCCGAATTTACCAATCACATTTACAACGGTCACGCCAACAGGCTCTGAACGCGTAAAAGCGGCATTCGGGGAAACTGTGACGCATTGTTATTTGCCTTACGATTTACCTTGTGTCATCAATCGTTTTATTAATTTTATTCAACCTAAAGTATTCATTGTGATTGAAACGGAGCTTTGGCCAAATTTGATTGATTGTTTGGCTCGTCGAAATATTCCTTTCATTGTGGCGAATGCACGCCTTTCTGCACGTTCAGCTAGACGCTATGGCAAAGTCAAACAACACTTGCAGTATATGCTTTCTCAAATCAGCTTGATTGCGCCACAAGATAGCATCAGTGGGAAACGTTATTTAGAGTTAGGTTATGAGAAAGATCGTCTGCAATTAACTGGCAATATTAAATATGATCTTGTGGTCAGTGACGAATTACTCAAAGACATTGCAACACTTCATGAAAGCTGGGCGAAAGATCGTCAGATTTGGATTGCGGCGAGTACTCACGAAGGGGAAGAAGAACTCATTTTACAAGCGCATCATTTGTTACTGAAAAAACATCCAAACTTGCTGTTATTACTTGTACCTCGTCATCCTGAACGTTTTAATCCTGTGACAGATTTAATTGAAAAAGCCAACTTTAACTTTATTCGTCGTTCAACAGGTGAGATTCCTTCAGAGAATACCCAAGTAATTCTGGGTGATACCATGGGCGAATTGATGTTGATGTATGGTATTTCAGATATTGCGTTTGTCGGCGGAAGTTTAGTTAAACATGGGGGACATAATCCTCTTGAGCCTTTAGCGTTTAAATTACCCGTTGTGAGTGGAAAGCATACCTTCAATTTCCCTGAAGTCTTTACTTCGCTCTTAGAAGTGCAAGGTGTATTGCAAATCAACTCCACCGAAAAAGCGTTGGCAGAGATTATTGATAAGTTATTGAATTCAAAAGAAGCTCGTCAGCGTTTAGGTAATGCAGGTTATGAGGTGTTAATCGAGAATCGTGGTGCGTTGCAACGGCTTTTAGATTTGCTTCATCCTTATTTAACCCATATTTCGGAGAACCATAAATGACAAGCGTAATTTACCCCGGCACGTTCGACCCGGTTACCAACGGGCATTTAGATATTATTGCGCGAAGTGCGGTCATTTTCCCGAAAGTTTTTGTCGCGGTTGCGAATAGTCCGAGTAAAAAGCCATTGTTCTCATTGGAAGAACGCGTTGAACTCGTGCGTCAATCGATCGCGCATTTGCCCAATGTGGAAGTATTTGGATTCTCTGATTTACTCGCGAATGAAATCAAAGCGAAAAAGATCACCGCCATTATTCGTGGCGTGCGTACAACGACGGATTTCGAATATGAATTACAACTGGCTGCGTTAAACCGTTTATTAACCGATGGTGTGGATAGTTTGTTTTTCCCACCAACAGAAAAATGGGCGTTTGTGTCTTCCACGATTGTACGAGAAATTTATTTGCATCATGGCGATGTGAAAGAACTGGTGCCGGAAGCCGTCTATTTAGCCTTAAAAGCGCGTCGTGAATGAAAAAAACACTTCTGATTTTAACCGCACTTTTAGCGTTAACTGGTTGTGGTACGGTGGTGAAATTAATTGACCCATCGGAGAAATACACACCTTACGCGGGTGCGGCTTATGATTTAGAGATGGCACAAAAATGGGGCTTACCTATTTTAGATTTGCCACTGTCATTTTTATTAGATACCGCATTGTTGCCTTATGCGTGGTCAAATTAATTTGCATTAAGATATGAAACTCAATCCTCAACAACAACAGGCTGTCGAATATGTCAGCGGGCCTTGCTTGGTGCTAGCTGGTGCAGGCTCTGGCAAAACTCGCGTGATCATCAATAAGATTGCTCATTTGATTGAACACTGCGGTTATTTACCTAAACAGATCGCCGCCGTCACCTTTACCAACAAAGCTGCTCGTGAAATGAAAGAGCGTGTAGCCCATTCCATTGGTAAAGAAAAATCCAAAGGATTGATTGTTTCCACTTTCCATACCTTAGGTTTCGACATTATCAAACGGGAATATAAAGCTTTAGGCTTTAAATCGAATATGACCTTGTTTGATGAGCACGATCAACTTGCCTTACTAAAGGAACTGACGGCAGATGTGCTGCAGGAAGATAAAGACTTACTGCGTGAATTAATTTCCGTTATTTCCAATTGGAAGAATGATTTGGTTTCGCCAAAACAGGCTTATGCTTTAGCGAAAGATGCCAAATATCAAACCTTTGCAAAATGTTATGAGCGTTATGCGGCGCAAATTCGTGCTTATAATGCGTTGGATTTTGATGATTTGATTATGTTGCCAACCTTCCTTTTCAAGCAGAACGAAGAAGTGCGGTCAAAATGGCAGGAGAAAATCCGCTATTTATTGGTGGATGAATATCAAGATACCAATACCAGCCAATATGAACTTATCAAATTACTGGTAGGCGAGAGAGCTTGTTTTACGGTGGTAGGCGATGACGATCAATCCATTTATTCTTGGCGAGGTGCTCGACCGCAAAATATGGTGCGCTTGCGTGATGATTTTCCGCGTTTGCAAGTCATTAAATTAGAACAAAATTACCGTTCCACTCATCGTATTTTGCATTGTGCCAACATTTTGATTGATAACAACGAGCACGTATTCGACAAAAAGCTCTTTTCCAACTTAGGCGAAGGTGAAAAACTGCAAGTCATTGAGGCGAAAAATGAAGAGCATGAAGCCGAACGGATTGTGGCGGAATTAATCGCTCATCGTTTTAGCCGTAAAACCAAATTCAAGGATTATGCGATTTTATATCGCGGTAACCATCAATCCCGTCTATTGGAAAAAGTGCTGATGCAAAACCGCATTCCGTACAAAATTTCTGGTGGGACGTCTTTTTTCTCTCGAGCTGAAATTAAGGACATGATGGCCTATTTGCGTTTGGTGGTGAATCAAGATGATGATGCAGCCTTCTTACGTATCGTGAATACACCGAAACGGGAAATTGGTACAGCAACTCTACAAAAATTAGGTGAGTTGGCACAGGAAAAACATATCAGCTTATTTGAGGCGATTTTTGAGTTTGAACTGATGCAACGTGTGACACCAAAAGCCTATGATGCCTTGCAAAAATTTGGTCGTTGGATTGTGGAGTTGAACGATCAAAGTTTACGTTCCGATCCTGAAACAGCGGTGCGTTCGTTACTTTCTTCATTGCATTACGAAGAATATTTGTATGAGTATGCCACCAGTCCGAAAGCTGCTGAAATGCAGAGTAAAAACGTGGCAACCTTGTTTAGCTGGGTAGAGGATATGCTCAAAGGCGATGAGGTGAATGCGCCGATGAATTTAAATCAAGTGGTCACTCGTTTAACTCTACGAGACATGATGGAACGCGGTGAAGACGATGACGAGAGCGATCAAGTGCAATTAATGACATTACACGCCTCCAAAGGTTTAGAGTTTCCCCATGTGTATTTAATCGGTATGGAAGAGGGGATTTTGCCTCATCAAACCAGTATTGATGAAGATAATGTAGAGGAAGAGCGTCGTTTAGCCTATGTGGGCATTACTCGAGCACAACAAACGCTGACTTTTTCTCTTTGTCGTGAACGACGTCAGTTTGGCGAGTTAATTCGCCCAGAGCCAAGTCGTTTTCTAGCAGAGTTACCACAAGATGATGTGCAATGGGAAAAAGATAAGCCAAAATTAACGGTAGAACAGAAGCAACAACAAACATCGAGTCAGCTTGATCGTTTACGGGCAATTTTAAAAGGCTAGAGATGATTAAAATTAAAGTGCGGTGATAAATTTATTTGTTTTTTCAACCGCACTTTATTTATGCAAAATGTAGATAAATCAAGCAACCAAAACGGCTTTTACAAAAAATGATTTGACTTATTTTCAAAAAAACGTATTATACCGCCCACAAACCGATTGTGGTGAGATGGCCGAGTAGGCTGAAGGCGCTCCCCTGCTAAGGGAGTATGGGGTCAAAAACTCCATCGAGGGTTCGAATCCCTCTCTCACCGCCATTTGTTTTTAGTTTTATTATTCTGCACCCGTAGCTCAGCTGGATAGAGTACTCGGCTACGAACCGAGCGGTCAGAGGTTCGAATCCTCTCGGGTGCGCCATTTTAGATCGAATCTATCAGTTAAAATGGTCATGAAGAATAAAACATCACTACGCACCCGTAGCTCAGCTGGATAGAGTACTCGGCTACGAACCGAGCGGTCAAAGGTTCGAATCCTTTCGGGTGCGCCATCTTCTCTCTTCAAATTTTTCTTTTTATCAAAAATAATTAATTCTTTATTTAATCATTTTTCTCGATCATCAATAGTTTTTAATAAATAATTTCCTTGTACGTCTGTGACACTTCTAAAACCGACATTCGTGATCTTATAAGGGAAATTTGTCTTATACTCGACGTTATCGTGGTGATGACCATGGAAAACGTGTCTCACCCCTAATTTTTCTGCGAGTTGATTAATCACACGAAATCCCATTGGATGGGGCTTAGGTGCTTCATGGCAAATTAGAATATCGGCTTGCTCGTTTTCAATAGCTTCGATATCAGAAGGGAAAATAGACGTTCGATGACGCAATGGTACCCCGCCACGCCAAATTTTTTCTTGCGGGCTATATTGGCAATAGTGGATAGGGTCAAAATACATCGGTTTATTGGGAGGCATCCAGATTTGTCCTCGGAATACGCCACCTAAGCCAGCAATACGTTGACCTTGGATTTCAATAACACGATTATGCAAATTACGCGATTTCCAATGAGTCCCCCAAATCGCCTCAAATGCGGCGACGGTTTTGCTATCGTGGTTGCCGTGAATAAACCAAATATCACAATATTTTGCGAGTTTATCTAATTCATCAGGCGAAGAAAGTTGCAAGTCGCCCAAAATAATCAGGGCAACGTTGTCGTTTTCTTGTACGAAAGGATAAAGATGTTTATAACTTCCGTGCGGATCGCCTGCGAATAAAATCATTTTATTTCTCGTTGGTCAATGTGCGTTTAGTATGCTGTAAACCTTCAAGTTCTTCATCATTTAACACTTTTTCCACAACAGATTTGACCTGGTTATAACGATCTAAATAACTTGGCGATTCAATTTCAATGTAAGGCACTTTGTATTTATCTAACAATTTCTTCAATAACTGTTGGAATTGTTGACGTTGTTTTTTGCTGCCTAGACTACGTAAGCCATCATCCACCCATTTTGTATTGTTTTTCAATAAAATGGTGACATCAAATGGGTATTCTTTGATCATGGAATCGAGGAATGGATGGGCTTTACCTTCGTATTGAATACAAAAAGCCTGCGTGGTAATGAAATCAGTATCAATAATCGCGACTTTATGGGCATGACGCACTGCATAATCAATATAGCGTTGGTGACCTAGTGCCATTTGTGGATAGTCAGAATATTGCATGGCTTGCTCATCGCCACCTAATTTTTCAAAGACATACTCCCGACCATATTCCCATGCAGAAGTGGTATTAAATACGGCAGCAAGCTTACTGACCAAGACACTTTTACCGCTGCTTTCACCACCCAAAATGGCAATGGTTTTTGCAAAGAATGGACGGACTTCTTTCGGAATGAATTTCCAATATTGGAAAGGTGTAGTACGAATTTTCGTTGCAGATACATTAAAGAAAGAGCGATCAGGATCCACTAAAGAAACTTCAAGTCCTAAGTATTTTTCGTATGGTGCTTTGTCTTGTGGCTCACTACTAAATACCATCGTCGGGGTAAATTGTTTTTCTTCAAATAGATTTTTTACTGCGTCACTCCAAGCTTGCCACCCATTTGGGTAACTTGGAATGCCATCTTCAACTAAGTGATGAATGAAAATTTGATTTTTTTGATATTTAAAGATTTGCTGCATCCAGCGAAGGCGATCTTGTACCGTCGGCATGCGTTTCATTTTACTATCATAAAACAGCTTTAAATCGCGTTCGGTATCGCTACAGACAATTACGTGAAGCTCATCTACTTTACTGAATGCTTCATAAATCATATTAATATGGCCGGTATGAACTGGGTAGAATTTCCCAAAAATCACACCCACTTTTTTATCGTGTTTGTTCGACATAATGTATCCTTCGCTAAATGACCACTGCACGGTGGCTGAATAGTCCTATTTTATGCAATCTTTGTGCAAATAAAAACATTTTTCATTGAATGATTTTTTACAGCGACATTTTACGTTATACTACGACCTGCATTCTCAGGGCAGGGTGAAATTCCCTACCGGTGGTGACAGCCCACGAGCACTTAAAAGTGCGGTCAATTTTTATTGCGTTTTACAAAATTGTTTCGCTTTGTACTTTTAAGGTTAGCAGATTTGGTGAAATTCCAAAGCCGACAGTATAGTCTGGATGAAAGAGAATAAAACGGATTGGGTTCCCAATTCCGTTCTATTTATTTGCATTTCTCAGCCCTGATTCTGGTTAATTTTAACGTAACAACAAAGGAAATTACGATGAATCAGTCAATTTTATCTGCATTTGGTGCGACCGGCGAAGAACGGGTGATTAACGCATTGAACGCATTCAAACAAGGTAATGGCGTATTAGTGTTGGATGATGAAGATCGCGAAAATGAAGGCGATTTAATTTTCCCAGCAGAAACGATTACCCCAGAACAAATGGCAAAACTTATTCGTTATGGCAGCGGTATCGTGTGTTTATGTATCACCGATGAACAATGCAAACAGCTTGATTTACCCCCTATGGTTGAGCATAACAATAGCGTTAATAAAACCGCGTTTACCGTGACGATTGAAGCGGCAGAAGGCGTTTCAACTGGCGTGTCAGCGCAAGATCGTGTCACCACAATCAAAGCGGCGATTGCAGATCAGGCGAAACCGACAGATCTTCACCGTCCTGGACATGTTTTCCCATTACGAGCGGTAGAAGGCGGCGTTTTAGCGCGCCGCGGTCATACTGAAGCGTCAGTTGATTTAGCACGTTTAAGTGGTTTTAAACCGGCTGGCGTGATTTGTGAAATCACCAATGATGATGGCACCATGGCTCGTGCTGCAGAAATTATCGAATTTGCGAAAAAATTTGGTTATTCGGTATTAACGATTGAAGATTTAGTGGAATATCGTCAGAAACATCAGTGCTAATTAAATACTCAGAAAACAAAAGTGCGGTCAGAAAATCTTTTAAATTCTGACCGCACTTTGTATTTTAGCCTTAATTGGTTTCCACAAAGCTTAATGCCGTTTCGACCACTTCGATGCCCGCGCCTTGTTTAAAGGCATTTTCACTTAAATAGCGTCGCCATTGTCTTGCTCCTTTGCAGTTTTGGAATGCACCGAGCATATGTCGAACGATATGATTTAAATAAACACCTTGGCTCAGTTGTTTTTCAATATAAGGTAACATGGCTTCAACTGCTTGTCTTGGTGTGACGATATCCGCATTGGCATCAAAAAGCATTTGATCAACATAGCCCAACAACGACGGATTTTGATAAGCCTCACGCCCAACCATCACGCCATCAACAAATTGCAAATGATGTTTCATTTCTTCAATGGTTTTAATGCCGCCATTAATGGCAATGGTCAACTGCGGGAAGTCTTTTTTCAATTGATAAACACGATCATAATCCAAAGGGGGAATCTCGCGATTCTCTTTTGGGCTTAATCCTGAAAGCCAGGCTTTTCGTGCATGAACAATAAATTCTTGGCAGCCAGCATGATGGACTTTTTTGATAAAGTCGCAGAGAAATTCATAGCAATCCAAATCATCAATGCCAATACGCGTTTTCACGGTGACAGGAATATTTACGACACTTTGCATTTCAGCAATACATTCTGCTACTAAATCTGCTTTTGCCATTAAGCAAGCACCAAACATGCCGTTTTGCACGCGATCTGAAGGGCAGCCCACATTCAGATTAATTTCATGATAGCCTCTTTCTTCGGCTAATTTGGCACAATGTTTGAGCTGTGCGGGATCGCTTCCACCAAGTTGTAAGGCAACCGGGTTTTCTTGCAAATCAAAATCTAAATGATCGTATTTGGCATGAATAATGGCGGGCGCCGTAACCATTTCGGTATAAAGCAACGCATGTTTACTAAATTGGCGATGAAAATAGCGACAATGGCGTGTCGTCCAATCTAACATCGGCGCAACGGAAAAGCGGCCACGATAAAAGTGCGGTTGGTTTTCTGACATATTTTATTTCTCTTGAATCTCGTTACGGCGAAGATCTTCTGCTTGTTGTTCCTGCATTCGTTGACGGAAACGTCCAGCCGCAAAGTGGTAAAAAGGTTTCGGACTAAATTGGCGCGAAATTATGGAGGCAATGATACTGGAAATCAAGAGCCAAATCAGCACAGGTTGAGCCCCAGTCATTTCCATTACCACTACGCTGGCTGTCACAGGGGATTGTGTGCCGCCGGCTAAAAAGGCTGCCATACATAAAATGACCAAAAAGCGTTGATCGACCATGCCGTTGCTGATTTCCCATAACATGGTGCCGATACCCGCACCAGTAGTGAGAGATGGGGTAAAAATTCCGCCCGCGATGCCATTCCAATACGTCGTAACCGTTGCGAAGAGTTTTAGTATCCCCACTTCAGGTGAAACGAGTTGTCCTTCTAATGCTCTTGCGACAACATCATAACCTGTTCCATAGGTTTGTCCTTTGCTGTAGGTGCCCATAGCAGCCAACACTAAACCAAGTAATAAGGCAATATAAATAGGGTGTTTACGGATCCAATCTCGCCATTTTATTGGAGAAAGTCCAGCCAATCCTTTGGCAAGGAGTCGCCCAAATATACCACCCAGTACGCCACAAACTACGCCACAAATGGCAAGCCAAAGATATAAATAAGGAATAGAGGTCGTTCCTTTATAGGCTGGAAAGTAAGGGCTATTGCCTTGAATCGCCACTAGAATAAAACCGGCTGCTAATACACCGAGCAACACGCGGCGTTCCCAACGTAACATCACGCCTCGACCAAGTTCTTCAATGGCAAAAATTACACCAGCTAAAGGGGCGTTAAATGCGGCAGCAAGACCGCCTGCGGCACCCGTTGCGATGAGTTCATTCGTACTTAAGCCGCGGAAAGCAAAGTTGTATTTACGACAGAAATTTCCCCAAGCGAGCATGACAGCCGCACCCACCTGAACAGAAGGTCCTTCACGTCCAACAGACGCCCCGATAACCATTGCAAAGAAAGTAAGTGGAATTTTCCAAATGGTTTGGCGAAATTCCACCAGTTTTGTTTTATAGCCATTATAAGGAAGATTGATGGAGGCAATTACTTGTGGAATGCCGCTGCCGCCAACATAAGGCGTGTATTTGGTGGTAAACCAGGTGAGAAAAGCAAGACCAAGTGGCAAGACGAACCAAACGACGAGAGGGTATTTAGTAGACCAATAGGCATTAAATTCAAGTCCGATATCGGCGAGTTTCGCAAATCCAAAGGAAAAAAGGGCAACAAATGTCGCACCAATCAATAAGCATACAAATTCGAGTGTTTTATAAGAGATACGATGGGTTTGTCGAAGCTTTTTATGATAGAAATAACGTAAATGAAAAATGAATGAACGTAACATAATGATTGCCAACAAAATAATTCAGCTTGAAATTATAAAACCCTCGTCATAGACAGGCAATTGATTTGGAAAAGAGAGTTAAAACTAAATGAATTAAACATCTTGAAGAGAATGTATTAAATGTAAAGATGAGATGGAATAAGTTATTTAAAAATCATATAATTATAGAAAATCTCTTAAGTTAAGTCAGAATTCACTACATTAGTACTTAGATCAATAATTATAAGGATTCTATTATGAAAAAAATGCTATTTATCTCGATGCTCACTTGTTTCCTATCTTGTACTGGCGTACAAGCATCTATAGCAACTCCCACGAGTTCGAGTAGTCAATTTAATCAAATTTCTACTAATTTAAGTAATGAAGAATTTGGCAAATATATTCTCAAAAAAGTTTATCCGAGAGCTGTATACGATAAATGGAGTAAATCTTGGGAAGATGATGATTTTTTTATTGATTATGACTTAAAAGATATTCAAACCAGTGAAGGAGAAAAGCGTTATTTCGCACTGAATTATGGAACTGCAGGATATAATGATGAATTGTATTTATACATTTTCAAAAAGTCATTAGATGAATGGGTTTTAGAGAATCAGGAATATGTGAATTCTGAAAACTTAACACAGCACCCATTATTTAAAAATAAAAATATAGAGCTTCTTGGTAAGGCATCGGTCGTTAAGCTAGGAAAGGATGCACTGGGTTTTCAATTAGACGGCCGTGATGGAGGGAGTGGCGGTGAGAAAGGTGATATTAGTTGGGTTTATCCAGTAGATAATAAAATGAAAATGGTGGCGGGGTGCCATTATGAAGAGTGGCGTTTTGGGCCTCTCGGCGTTGAATGCGAGCCTAAAATTAATTCAAGCCTAAAGCCAACAGAGGCATTTTATCCGATCGAATTGAATTATAAGCTTGTGAAATATAAGCTTAATAATAAGGCTCAGAGTGGGTCAGAAGAATGGGATATAGAAAGCATAGGTAATAAGAAAGGTAAGGTAGTCATTTTATTTAATCCACAAACTCAAACTTATGAACTACCCGCGGGTTTTGAAAAAATTAGTACGAATGCGGAACAACTATGGAAGTACTTTAATAAAATAACAGACTCTAAGCAAAAAACAAGTAAATAGTAATCAGTTAATAGATTTGACCGATTTTGTAAAATGTCATGTGTTAAGTGTTGTTGAGTGTAAAAGCAAAGAAGATTTTTTACAAAACATGACTTTATTAGAAAAGCAAAGCGTCAAACAAGAAATTGTTAGGCGTGATGAAACAGCTAGTGAAGGTGGTGAAGATTACCATTCTAAAGATGTGACAATTCTATTACAGAATGCTACAGCATTTGGTTATCCAATTAATGCTATACATATAATTCGTGGGTATGAATTTGGGGCAACCAAAGTTGAATTTGCCGATTTTCAGAGTTTTGTCCAAGTAAGTACATTATTTCCATTACCAGAACATAAAAGTAAAGATAAGGGATATTTTCTAGCGGTTTATGATTTTGATGAAAATGGTAACCCATCATCAAAAGTGAAGACTATTTATGATAAAGAGGGAAAACCTTTGCCTAGACTGTCAGTTATGGGGGAAGGGTGTTATGGTGGATTGAGTTTTAATCCTCAAGCTTTAACGATATCTAATGAAGGAGGCTGTTAAGCGCAAAGAATGCAATGCTTGACATTTCTAAGGGAACTCTTTAAAATTCAGCGTCTATTTCTTCTGTCTATTGGATGGAGAGATAGATTTTGTAACAAACATTCTATTATGAATAACATTTAAACTGGAGCTTTTTTAATGGCAACTATCAACCAGCTAGTACGCAAACCGCGTGTGAAAAAGGTTGTAAAAAGTAACGTTCCTGCATTAGAGGCTTGCCCGCAGAAACGTGGTGTGTGCACTCGTGTATACACAACTACACCTAAAAAACCGAACTCAGCATTACGTAAAGTATGTCGTATTCGTTTAACTAATGGCTTTGAAGTAACTTCTTACATCGGCGGCGAAGGTCACAACCTTCAAGAGCACAGTGTTGTGCTTATCCGTGGTGGTCGTGTTAAAGACTTACCAGGTGTTCGTTACCACACTGTACGCGGCGCATTAGACTGTGCAGGCGTTAAAGATCGTAAAC
>OGCY01000164.1_pt1 | contig 30878 bp, 33 predicted proteins | sample 1570311 | NCBI WGS metagenome assembly OGCY01 (sample SAMEA2582165, study PRJEB24529) | metagenome | biome: Human gut stool | place: China | collected 2011
TTATTCTCATTCACTTCTCGGATTTTCATATCTATTACTCCGTCAAACTAGAATTTATTTTGGCAAATCATCTTCCGCTTTAAAATTCACATTACTGTCATCGATCGAGATTGTGATCGTGTAGTTATAGATTATACCATCTTCTGTTTCCAGCCTAAATGTTACCGCACCACCTCCGAGATACTGAAAATCAGGTTCGTCAGACATTCTTGCATATGTGCCATACTGTTGAAAGTATCCGTCTGCATCAAAGAACGCAACATTGCTTGTTTGCTCCTTATCGTTCCGGAAGAGTACTGCACCAACACGGTCACTAGCATGATCTGGAATTAAAACACAGTCTATGTATTCCCAATCTGTTTCTTGCACAAGAGAGAACATCGACACAATATCTTGTTCAGACCAGATTTTTCCTCCATTCAGATTACTGATATCTGTATTCTGAACCGGATTGCTGGCAGAATCTGATGTTTCTGGCATGGCGTCTTTGCTGCTGCAGGCGGACATTCCTAATACACAAACCGTCATGAAAATAAAAAGCAATGCTCTCTTCATATGAACACCTCCTCAAATTCCGATTTGCCTCGCTGTTCTTACCTCCTATTTTACCAGATATCACCTACCGATTCCATAGCTTCATAGCTCAAAATAGTTCATTCACAAACCATTTAGCTATGTAAAAGGGACGGCTTCTCAGCCGCCCCACAGGTCAACACTGCCTTAATCAGACAGGTTCATCGTCCGATTCTGCCTCGTAGTCCTCGTTGACATCCACTTCTTCGTCCTCGTCACCAGCATCCTCCGGCAGCTGGAGTGCCTCTTCATGTAATTCAGCGTAATAATCTGTGGCGATTCTTCCATCCGCTCAGAGAAAAAAAGCGGTCACGAGGGACGAAGCTCGCTGATTCCTGTGTAGAGCCGGAAAAAACGCATTATATCACAACACCGACCTCAAAAACAGGCTGACCGCCCCATACGGAGAGGAACGCCGCAGGGCGGCAAGCGAAGCGGCGAAAAACGAATAAAAGGGGTTTAGGGCTTCGTTAATTGTTGCGTTGGCAACCCCACCGCAATGGTAGTGCCCTTCTCCGAACTTTTCTCCACCCAAACGGAGCCGCCGTGGAGGTCGGCGATCTCCCATACCAGTGAGAGCCCCAGTCCTGCGCCACCGTATTCCCGGCTGCGAGACTTGTCCACCCGGAAGAAGGGCTGGAAGATACTGCGCTGATACACCTCCGGGATGCCGCAGCCGGTGTCGGAGACGCGGAGCAGGAGCTTTTCCAACTCCTGAGTGACAGAAACCCGTACCGAGCCGCCCGGCCGGTTGTACTTGACAGCATTCTCCGTCAGGTTGAAGATCAGCCGGTAGATCAGTGCATCGCTGCCGGTCATAATGCCGTCGCCCTCCGCCGTCAGCGTGATGCCGAGCTTATCTGAGAGCGGCGCAAGATCTGTGAAGATCTCCTCGATCATGGGAGCGAGCTGGATCCGCTCGTTCCGCTCCACCTGCCGCAGATTGCTCATCTCCAGCAGTGTCCTGGTCAACTGTATCAGCCGTTCCGTCTGCTCACGCAAAAGCGTGAGGAACTCCGCCGTCTCCGGTCGCACATCAGGATGCTCCGCGGAAAACAGCTCCAACTGCGCCTGCATTAGTGCCAGTGGCGTGCGCAGCTCGTGGGCGGCGTTTCCGGTGAACTGCCGCTGGGCGGAAAAGGCGTTGTTCAGCCGCTCCAGCATCTGGTTGAACGAGCGGCTCAGCTGCCGGAACTCCGAAATAGCGTCTTCATCGATCCTCATATCGGCAAGATTGTTCAGCTGCACCTGCTCCACCTGCGAGGTAAAGCTGCGCAGGGGCTTGAGAGCGCGTCCGCTGACGAAATAGGCGAGGATGCCGCTGAGCAGCGTTACCGCCGCCGTGATGTACCAGTTGGTGGTGCGGAAGCGCCCCTGCACCCCATCGACGACGATGGTCAACTCCTCGTTGGGCGCTATGAGCTGCGGGTCAAAGCTCGCCGCTCCGCCATCATTCAGGATCACCGTGCCGTCGCCTTGTAAGCTGTCCGCAATGGTGTCCATATAGTACACACCGGAGGAGCACAGCAGCAAATTCATGGCCACGCAGATGATGCCGATGAGCAGGACGGTCATCAGCGTGATGCGCCACTGCAAAGAAAGACGCTTCATGCTTCTTCGCCTCCCATCAGATAGCCCTCGCCGATGCGGTTGCGGATGGGGTCATAGCCCAGCACGGCGCGGAGCTTTTTGCGCAGGGCGGAGATGTGGACGCGAATGGAATTGCTGAAGCTGTCCACGCTGTTGTCCCAAACGTGATCCATCAACTCCTCCTGACTCACGGGCCGCCCCTGATGCACCATCAGGTATTCGAGTATCCCCGTTTCCTTGCGGGTCAGCGTCAGCGTCTGCCCGTTGACGGTGGCGGTACGGGAGCGGGTGTCAAAGGTCAGGCCTCCGCAGCTTAGCAGCACATCCTGCTGGGTGAACTGCCGCAATGTCAGGCTGCGGATGCGGGCCTCCAGCTCCGCCAAGTGGAAGGGCTTCGCCAGATAGTCGTTCGCCCCGGCATCCAGCCCCTGCACCTTGTCCTCCACTTCGCTGCGGGCGGAGAGGATCAGCACCCGCGTCTCCCGGTCGGTCTGCCGCAGGGTGCGCAGCACCGTCATGCCGTCCTTTTTCGGCAGATTCAGATCAAGAAGCACCAGATCGTATCGTTCCACGCCCAGAAGCGCCAGCGCCTTTTCGCCGTCATAACAGTAGTCCACGCTGTAGGCCAGCCGCCGCAGGCTGCGAACGATGGTCTCGCACAGAGCGCGTTCATCTTCAATTACTAAAAGGTGCATAAGAGCCCTCCTTTTTATTTCTTTGTTTTTGTGTTGCTTTCATTATAGCAAAAACAGATAAGGTTTGCGTTAAGTTTTCGTTCTTAACAGAGACTTTAACTCTCCCGCGCTATGATGGGGGCAGAAAATCGGAAAGGGTGATGAAAAATGAGCTGTAGGAAAAAGGCAGCGGCGCAGATCGTGCTGCTGATGGCCGGAGCCGCCATGCTGTGCTTCGGTGTCTGGCGGGGCGAGGCGGCGACAGTGCTGAGCAAAGCAATCAAATTATGTCTGGAGTGTGTGGGAATTGGGTAAAAAGTTTTCAGGCGTTTCACAGACCATGTCCCGCTTCCGGGGCTGGATTCAGGCGGGGGCGACGCTGCTGACCAACCTGCACCTGCCGAACTTTCTCAAGGGCGGACTGTATCAGGGGGCGGGGAAGACCGTCTGCGTGCCGGGGCTGAACTGCTACTCCTGTCCGGCGGCGTCCGGGGCCTGCCCCATTGGGGCGTTTCAGGCGGTGGTGGGGTCTTCCAGGTTCAGCTTCTCCTACTATATCACAGGCTTTCTCATTCTGCTGGGCGTGCTGCTGGGGCGCTTTATCTGCGGCTTTCTATGCCCCTTCGGCTGGTTTCAGGAGCTGCTGCACAAAATCCCCACTAAGAAGCTTTCTACAAAGAGGCTGAAGCCGCTGACATACCTGAAATACGCTGTCCTGCTGGTGATGGTTTTCCTGCTGCCGGCGTTCCTTGTGAACGATGTTGGCATGGGTGACCCGTTCTTCTGCAAATACCTCTGCCCCCAAGGCGTGCTGGAGGGAGCCATCCCGCTGTCCCTTGCCAATTCCGGCATCCGGGCGGCGCTGGGCAAGCTGTTTACATGGAAATTCAGCATCCTGCTGTCGGTGATTGCGCTGAGCGTACTGTTCTACCGACCGTTCTGCAAGTGGCTCTGCCCGCTGGGCGCGTTCTACGCGCTGTTCAACCGGGTGTCCCTCTTCCAGATGAAGGTGGATAAGAATAAGTGCGTTTCCTGCGGGAAATGCGCCAGAGCCTGCAAGATGGATGTGGATGTGACGAAAACGCCCAACCATACCGAGTGCATCCGCTGCGGAATGTGCATCCGCGCCTGTCCAACGAACGCCGTGTGCTTCCGCTACGGCTTCGGTAACGGGAAAGAAACAACAAAGAAAACAACAATGGAGGAATCAAAATGAACAGGAAGAGAATTTTTGCACTGGCTTTTGCCGTGCTGATGGTGCTGGCCCTGGCGGCCTGCGGCATGAAGAACAATGACAAGATGGACGACATGAGCGGCAACGGCTCCGCCATGACTGGCGAGCCGAAAAACGCCGATGAGGCGCTCGCCCTGCACAAGGAGCTGCTGGAGCAGGAGAACGCGATCCTGTCGGAAAATACCGAGCTGTGGGAAAAGGTCTTTACGGAGGCTGACAAGGGCATGGCCATGATCGAGGACGGGAAAAACTACGGCGACTTCCTGCTGGATACCGTCGAGGCCGCTAAAGAGCAGTTCACCGACAAGGAGTATGAGTGGCTGAAGGAGTCAACCACGGAGATCAGCAATATTGAAAACAGGCTGACCGAGTTGGAAGAGAAGTATCCCGAGATCATGCAGAAATCCATGGATGGCGCTATGAGTATGCCCGCGGGCAGCGACATGACCACGCCGCCTGATGACGGCAGCATGCAGAAATTCCCCATCTTTGAGGGCAAGGACCTGGATGGCAACACGGTGAAGAGCGACGAGCTGTTCTCCGCCAACGCCGTCACCGTGGTGAATTTCTGGTTCACCACCTGCAATCCCTGCGTAGGCGAGCTTTCCGAGCTGGATGCGCTGAACAAGGAACTGGCAGAGAAGGGCGGCTCCCTCATCGGCGTCAACATCTTCACGCTGGACGGCGACGAAACAGCAATTTCCGAGGCGAAGGATGTGCTTGCCAAGAAGGGCGCCACCTATCAGAACGTGTATTTTGACTCCGACGGTGAGGCGGGAAAGTTTACCACCAACATCTTTGCCTATCCCACCACCTATGTGGTCGACCGCAGCGGCAATATCGTGGGCGAACCCATCGTAGGCGCCATCACGGAAAAGAAGCAGGCGGAGACGCTGCAAAAGCTCATCGACCAGGCTCTTACCGCCGATATGGGCTGACAAACGAATTTATCTTCTCAGAAAGGAGGATACACCATGTATCGGAGAGTATTGCCGATTCTGCTCACCGCGGCACTGCTGCTGAGCGGCTGCGCCGCCGGGCAGAAAAATATGCCGCAGAAAACGGACGAGAAGGAAATGACCGGACAGCCCTCTGATATGTCCGGTGAAGGAGGCATGTATATGGATACCACGGAAAATGTCATATATCTGGCGGGCGGCTGCTTCTGGGGCATGGAACAGCTGATGCAGTCCATCCCCGGCGTCATTGATGCCGAGAGCGGCTATGCCAACGGCACCTGCGAGGCGGATGCCGATTACAAGACCGTCTGCAAAGGGAACACCGGTTTCCGGGAGACCGTGCGGGTGGAGTATGACCCCGGACAGGTGAGTCTCGACGCCCTGCTGCTGGCCTACTTCTATGTGATCGACCCCACGGTGGAGAACCGGCAGGGCAACGACCGGGGCAGCCAGTATCAGACCGGTGTCTATTATACCAACGAAAGCGCGAAGGAAACGGTGGAGCGCATCGCGGAGATCGAGCGGGGACGCAGTGAAAAGTTCTTCGTGGAGATAGGTCCACTCAAGAACTATTACCCCGCCGAGGAGTACCACCAGAACTACCTCGAAAAGAACCCGAACGGCTACTGCCACATCCCGCGCGCGGAGATGGAGCTGTTTTCCCGGCTGCGCATCGATCCGGGCGACTATCAGAAGCCCGCGGCGGAATCCATCCGGGACAAGCTGACGGCGGAGCAGTACCGTGTTACGCAGGAGAGCGGCACAGAGCGCGCTTTCACAGGCGATCCGGAGTCCCCCAATGGCGTGCGCTACTGCATCAACAGTGCGGCCCTGCGCTTTGTGTCTTACGCAAAGATGAATGCAGAGGGTTACGGATATCTTCTGTATCTGTTCGAGGAATGAGTTCGCATAATACAATGATATAATAAGCAGCGCCCCAATCATTATGAACCGGGACGCTGTCGTTTATGCTCATGTCGGTTTAGTAAAGCGGACAGAAGCCTCCAAATGGGCTGAAAAAAAGGTTCTGACATTGAAGCACAGCTCCATGTCAGAACCCTTTTATTTCACAAATTATTTTTTGTGGTTGCGTCGCCCGGTGTTTTCCGAGCCACGCACTTCCTCATGGTAAAAGTAATCCACAATTACGGGGTGCCCAGGCTCTGCCCGACCGTAGGGCAGCTCGTTGTCCACGAAGGGACAGCTGTTTTCTTTCGCCAGCCGTTCCGCTTGATCCTCCAAACCACGGAAGTAGCTTCTGTCTCTCTTGTTGTAGATAGCGTCGTACAGCGGAACCAAGTCAGGATATTTTTTACAAATATAGTCCATGATGTCTTTTTTGAATCCGCCTCGCAGGTTTAGATTTTCTAGCCATATCAGGTCGCATTGATTTCTGACCTGATGGAAGATAGCCTCAAAATCCGTGATACCCGGAAAGACAGGGGCAATAAAGCAGACGGTGCGAATGCCCGCATCATAGATCTGCTTCATGGCATCCAGCCGTCGCTTGATGCTGACGGCATTGTCCATATCGTTTTTGAAATCCTCGTCCAGCGTATTGATCGACCAAGAGACCGTGACCTTTCCCAGTTCTTTCAGAAGATCGATGTCACGGATTACCAAGTCTGACTTGGTGCAGATGAGAATTTCCGCCTCGCTGCCCCGGAGCTGTTCAAGAAGCTTTCGGGTGTTCTGAAACTGAGCCTCCTGGGGCAGATAGCCATCGGTCACAGAACCGATGACTACGCGCTGCCCTTTGTACTTTTGCGGATTTTTGATTGCTGGCCAATGTTTCACATCCAGGAATGTACCCCACGGTTCGGTGTGCCCGGTAAATCGCTTCATAAACGAGGCGTAGCAGTATTTGCAGCCATGGGTACAGCCCACATAAGGATTGACGGAATAGCCGCCCACCGGCAGATTGGATTTTGTCATAATATTTTTGGTTTCTACATCCTGAATCAGAATGCTGCTCTCTCTCACTTCTGCCACGTCTTCTGTTCCTCCAATACCCGGTAAAAAGCCGGGGGAAATTCTTGTACCATATGTGTTTCTCCCATGATAGGAAGTAGATCTTCCTTCATGAATACAGGGATGCCAAGCGCATGGGCCTGATGTGTCAGGTTCCACACCCATTCCGGTTTCGATATAGATTTGCCCTTCCTATGTCCGGTCTCAGTCCCAATGACGATCCACTCAATTCCGGTAAGGTCCACCATACCAACATCATCAAACATAGGTTCAAAGGCCACATGATAGTGTCCGCCATGGATATGCTCCCGCAAAGTCCGGATACGGTTTTTCTCTTTACTGGAGGTAACAGTTACACCAAACCAAGCATTCTCCAGGGTAGTGGAAAACACAATATCCTCCGGTCGCTTGGTCAAAAACAGATATTGGTGCTGTGGATTTTCAGTCATCTTGGCAAATATCTGTTCCCGCCACTCTGGCTTCCAGTGGGAAAAATCGCTCATGCCGGTGAGCAGAAAATTCTGTGGGCGCTTTTTCTCCATCAGCCGCAGCTTATTGGGAAAAAACTCCGGCTTTTCAAAGTCATCGATCATGTGAAACCGGCGGACATTGTTTCTGGCATAGCAGTAGCTGCAACCAATAGTACAGCCGATCACCAGATTCATGTTCTGAATACAGTCTTTAATACAAACAGTCACCGCTAACGCCTCCTTTCCGTTTTGAGATTTAGCCTTCTACCGCAGGCGCAACTTTCCCGAAGCCGTTCCAGGCATACAGCCCCTTCTTGTCCTCATCGCCCAGGAACTTGTCCACCTGACAGATGTGCAGGATATGGTCGCCAACTTCCACCGACTGCTGCAGGGTGGCCACCATCGCCAGACGAGTATCCACCGGAATCTGGATGTCACTGCCCTCCACAGCCATCATCTCGATGTTGTTGGCGGCCACCTTGTCGGTCTTGGCACCGGTAGACGCTCCGCAGGCCATCACCGTCTGGGCAAGACTCTCGCCAGGAACGGTGACAATCACCTTTCCGGTCTCTCGTACCTGCTTACCGGTGTGGGACTGTTTTCCAGTGGCGAAGCCCACCATGGGCGGGTTGAAGGAGAGGTAAGACACAAAGCAAATGGGAGCCAGGTTCGTAGAACCGTCCTCCTTTTTAGAGCAAATCAGTGTCAGCGGATTGGGGGAGGTCAGAACAGTAGCCTCCATAATGTTCAGTTCTTTCATGACATTCAGACCTTTCTAAGAAATTTCAGTCGTTGACTGCATGGCCAACTAGTGATATATTTATTATATCTGATAGCAATTTTTGTTCAAGTACGCAAATTATTTGTACCTGGTATCAAAAAATATACTGCAAAAGACGAGGAAAGATCCAATCATGACTTATGAAGAATTCAAAGAAAAGGTTGGCAGTGTCATTCTAACCGATAATGGAAACTGCCCGGTCACGCCGGTGGTTCAAATGCTGCAGGGCAAATGGAAACTCCAAATTCTCTATGAACTATGCATCAAGTGTCCCATGCGGTTTGGGGAACTGAAAAAAGTTCTCAAGCCCATCACCAACACAGCTCTGACCAACGCCCTGAAGGAGCTGGAATCGGATGAATTGATCCAGCGCATCCAATATAATGAAATGCCCCTACGGGTGGAATACTCCCTCACCGAGAAAGGACGGGATCTGTTGCCGGTCTTTTACGCCATTTCTCAATGGGGAATGAAATATATACCATGATTCTAACTATATTAATCTGCAAGATAATAGCCAGGAGGCATTGACAATTTGAGTCAACTTCCCGGCGTTTTATTTTCTGCATTTTCTACTGCTGCAAAGGATTCAGGAAGCAACCTGATTCATGAGAGTTGATAACTCCCACCGCCTACAAATAGGCATAGATGATTACGGTCCCCACAAACTTCATGCCTCGCTTTTTCAAGTCTTTTGAGATAGCATCCGATAATGGTGAGCTGACCTTGTCTACTTCTTGGATGCTCTTTTCATCTGTCCAATGCCATAAGTATCGGTCAAAACTGCCCCACTCTTGCTGTATCTTTTGAAACGCTTGTGCGTTGACCACTGCAGCTCGTATTTTCAGCCGGTTACGGATGATTCCAGAGTCAGCTTGCAGAGCCGTCAATTTTTCTTCGCTATAAGATGCCACCTTCCGTAAATCAAACCCGGCAAAAGCACGGCGAAATGCTTCTCGTTTATTTAAGACACATTCCCAGGTGAGGCCTGCCTGAAAATTCTCCAAAATCAACATTTCAAACAGCAACTGGTCATCGTGGACCGGTCTGCCCCATTCCTCGTCATGGTATCGCAGATAAGTGGTATTAGTCGGGCTCACCCAATGGCATCGAATCTTTCCATCTGTCCACTGCATTCGTATAGTCATTTTGAACTTGCTCCGAAATCGTTATGCCTCGCACGCCTCCCGGAGAGCAGGCAGCAGCTCATCCAGTCGCCCGTCCAGACCGAAGGACTTTTCTTTGATATTGTCCGTAATGTAGATCTCACCAAGATTGAGGGTCACATAAGTGGCGTTTGGCTCGCTGGCCACCAGGCGCATCATCGGGGCCTTGATCAGCTGATTGCGCCAGCCAATGCCCAGCTCCAAAACCACCAGTTTCTTCCCGTGGTAGATTTTCAGAAAGTTTTGGAACCGTGCCTGGGCAGCGGTATCCGGAATCATTCTCTGACCCGCACCCATGTGAATGTCCATGGGACCGCCGCACTTGGGACAGCGCGGCACCAATTCTGTAGGCACATGGCCGCCCTGTTCGGCAGCCGATAATTTTTCGGCCACCTCCAGACTAGGATAGAGGGTGTTGTGGCAGGGGCGGGCACACTGCATAGTAAACCAGTTGCCCTCAATCTCATAGATTTTCGTCGGATCGAAGCCACACAGTTCAAAGTGACCTTCTCCGTTTGATGTGACGACAAAGTAATCTTTCTCTCCCACAATGGCCTTCAAATCGTTCATCACCGGCGTAGGCTGGTACTGCCCGCAGTAATGATGGACGAGCCGGGCCCAGAAGGCCCATTTTTCCTCCTCGCTGGGCCATCCAGCCATCATGCCCTGCAAAATACACCCAAGGCCGTATTTCCGTTTAAAATCCCCAAACAGTCTTTCAAAGGCCGCATTGTCCGCAAACAAATGCAGTCCTTCGGTGATGGACAGTCCGTTACTGGCCCCGATCAAGATAGCGTCCGCTTCTCTGAATTTTTCCGCAATAGGGTTCCAATCTATCATATTCGTTCGCCCCTTTCTATTCTATGTTTGCTGCGATGGAGCGCTCCTGCCGGAGGGCAGCTAGAGTTTCCGCCAAATCTCCTTGCAGATACAGGCTGCGTCCCCGCAGATGCTCTGGCCTATGAGATGACTCTCGATTAAGACATGCATAAAAGACGTTTTCGTTTTTGGCAGTAAGTTCCCAGAAGGGCAGTTTGATGATACTGGGCGTCATCTCACCCACGCCAAGTTCCAACAGCAGGACTTTTTTGTCGGACTGATCCATTATCCAGCGTCGCAGGAATCTATGGTAGCGGTGCAGACTATCCTGCCAGAAGGTTCCCTCCAGGAAGGTATCATCTCGTACCCAGGGCACCAGCACCCGTCCGCAATCCGGGCAACGAGGAACAGCCTCCTCCGGCAGGCGAACACCTGCCAAGCAACCAGTCAGCTCCTTCACCAGCTCGCGGTTTTCCCAAATATCATCCCGGCAGGGCTGACTGCATTGGCAGTAGCTAAAGTCTCCCTGAAAGGCGCAAATTTGTTTCTGGGGAAATACCCGAAAAAACTGCTGATCCACATTCGTGGTCAACACAAAAGCAGGTTTGTCCGCAACAAGCGCCTGCAGGTCCAGATATGGCTGCCCCGTGGGGGCCTCCCACATGAAGCGGATATATTGACTATAATATCCCCACTGTTCCCCATAGCTGGAAAAGCAATGGTAGAATCCAGCCAGTGGGGAGGTAAATCCATACTGTTCCCGAAAGGGAGCCAACGCCTCCGAAAGTGCCGGGGACCAGTGGTAGTGGTCGTATCCGGACGCGCTGGACAGGCCGGAGCCGCCTCCGATCACAACAGCATCTGCTTGATCAATACGATCGGCAAGTTCCTGAAGCGCCGCTTGGTTTCCAACCCTCATTGATCGTTATCTCCGCTTTCCATGGTGTTCCGTGCATCCCGCAGCACTTGAGCAATGTCGGCCACAATGGTCATGCCCTTATCCTCCAACTGCTTGGGCAGTAAGTCATATTTGTCGTTGATAGCAATATATCGAGCATGGGGAAAGCTGAGGGTCAGGTTCCAGAAAGGCTCCTGGATAAACATAGGAGTCATTCGGCCAACGCCCAACTCCAGGAACAGAATTTTGCTGTCTTTGTGTTCCAGTACATAGCGAGAAATCTTCTCGTACTGTTCTTCATATTTCTTTCCTTGCAGGAAATTCCCATATCCTCGCACCCAGGGGAAAGCCTCGCCGCCGCAGTGAGGGCACCGGGGAATGAGATCGGTGGGAATCTTCGTGCCATCCCCCATAGCGGCCACCATATCAGCCACTGGCTTTACCGAATCCCAGGTGTCATCGGTGCAGCAGGCAGCACACTGGAAGAACCGGTGATCTCCCTGGATCTCCGCCACCTTCTCCTCCGGGTAGAGTTTGACAAACTGGGTATCCTGGTTGGTGGTGAGGATGAAGAAGTCCTTGCCTTTCAGCAAAGCGTCTAAATCCAGATAGGGATGACGCACAGGTGCGGTCTGGGTGGTGTGAAGGAAGGCGGCAAGATACCCCCAATACTCTTCCCGGGTCTCCCAGGGGTGCATCATCCCTGCAAAAGCACCTTTGAAGTGGTACTTCTCCGCAAAAGGCCGGAAGTATTTCCGGTAGGAGTCGTTGTCCTCGTAGTAAAAGTCTCCGCCACCGGCAGCGGACAGGCCGGAGGCTCCGCCCACTACCACACAGTCAGCTTCCTTTACCTCCTGTACCAACCGATTGATCTGTTCGCTATACGGCAGCGGCTTTTTGTCAGTCAGCTGATAAGGCGTACTGCCGGAAGCATAGATAGGATGGTACTTGGAATAATTCATCTGGGTCTGCATGACCAAATCATCATAGAAGTTCATTGTCGCCATTCCTTTTAGGTGGGTGTTATTTTTATTCTTACTTCAAATCATTTTAGCATTCTCTTGCGCTGCTGTCAATATGCTGTTATAATAAAAATAACATCAAAAAAAGGAGATCAGTCCATGAAATATCCCACCCGCCTTAGCGATGCTGTTCATATTCTGGCTTTTATCGCTCTGTACCCAGACTGCGACCTGACCAGCAACAAGCTGGCAGAGAGCGTTCAAACCAATCCCGCCTATGTGCGCCAGCTCATGTCCGCCTTGCGGAAAGGAGGGCTGCTGGTCAGCGTGAAGGGACATCCCCGGCCTGCCCTAGCTCGTGAGCCGGAGAAAATCACTCTGCTGGATGCCTATCGAGCAGTGGAGGGCAACAAGCCTCTGCTCCATCAGGACATCCACACCAATCCTGCCTGTGGCGTGGGTATAAATATCCAACTGGTGCTGCGGGATTTTTACTTGGACATTCAAAAAACAGCGGAACAAAGAATGCAAGAAATCACGCTGAAAGATGTGCTGGAACAATATCACATGAAGTTGGAAGGGATGCCCTTGCAGCGTTTATGACGGATCGACTTTCAGAAACGCTTCCATTTGGGACAAAAATTCTTCTGAACGGGAAATACAGAACCTCCTTGCGGGACTATACTGAGAACCGGAGAGACCTATATCCCGTATGGGTATTCCACTTTCCAGAGAAGGAGGTTTCAATATGCAGGAAAAGTACAATGTCACAGGCATGACTTGTGCGGCCTGCCAAGCTATGGTACAAAAAAGCGTATCCAACCTGACCGGCGTGCAAGAGTGCAATGTCAATCTGTTAAAAAACAGTATAGACGATGTAACTGCTATGATTGCCGGACAGATTGGGCAGCTTCTTCCGATGGACGAGGAAACCATCAAGCAGTTTCAAACACTTGCAAAAAAGATGATGGAACAAGCGGAGGAATCAAATGATGATTAGAAAATATTTACCGTCGTTTGTTATGTGGCTCGTTTTTGAAGTGATTGCGGTGACATTATGGTTTGCGTTAGATAATATATTCTATCTTTTCAATTTCTCGTATATTGGCACTGCGATTGCTGTTGGATTGGTATTATATGGGAAAAAGAAAAAATATGCCCGGAATGTAGTACAATTTGCTGTTGGTCTGTATATGATTGTGTATCTGGGGTTTCTTTGTCGAGAAAATATGCAGATAGAGGGCTTCTGGTATTATCTTTTCCTCGGTGTATTTGAAGCCGCTACAATTCATTATGTTGTTGCAAAAATATTTGGTCCTTTGCTATTTGGGCGTGGGTGGTGTGGTTATGCTTGTTGGACAGCAATGGTTTTAGATTTGCTTCCGTTCAAGGAACCTTCCAGTCCACGCAAGCAATGGGGAATGATCCGCTATTTTGTTTTCGGAGCTTCTCTCGTATTTGTGAGTCTGCTCTTTATTCTTAAAGTCCCAAACAAAGAGGAAATTATGTGGCGGAGCTTCATCATTGGAAATATTCTCTACTATGCCGTTGGAATTGCTATAGCCTACAAATGTAAAGATAACAGAGCTTTTTGCAAATATATTTGCCCAATTACAGTTTTTTTGAAACCGATGAGTTATTTTTCGCTTTTTCGCATCAAAGTCGACAAGAAGAAATGTATTTCGTGCGGAAAGTGTGAAAAGATATGTCCAATGAATGTAGAAGTTCCATGCAATTCCCGAAATAAGAAAAACGCAACAGAATGTATTTTGTGCATGAAATGCGTGGAAAAATGTCCCCAAAATGCTTTGAAGCTATAACATAGCAAAGTCAGCCGAGCCAGTCAACGGTCAAGATGAACGGCGCAAAAATTGCGCCGCCGTTGACAGTACCACCCGCCTTTGCTGATGGGTAATCAAGGCGGGAAAGCCCTAAAATGGCTTCTCGATCATTTCAATTTTTGCGGGAGTGTGTCCACAAGTTCGGCGTAGGACGAGGGACGGGGGTTTTCATATACGCCCTGTTTGCTGACGAAACCAGCCCTGCGCTTGCGGCTCTACGCCACACAATCACAGCCCTGTTTTCCTGCTGCTTCAAATGTGCTTGTCCTTTCCTGTGGCAACCGCATTTTCGCAGCAACGCCGACAGGGCGTATAACCGACAGGGCGTATCAAATGTGGGAACGGATGCCGCAGTGGATACTGTAACGACTGCTGCCGCAGACACTGCGGCAGGAACATGGGAGCTTGTGAGCATGACCTATAACGGTATGACTGTCGGCAAGGAGGATCTGGAAGAGATGGGAACTGCCATGACTCTGGATCTCCTGGAGGACGGTGTGCTGATGCTGGCAAATGCCGATACAGAGATGGTATTTGAACGGCCAGGAAGCGTAGCAGCTGTGACTGCACCGGATGAAGAAGAGGGTGAGCAAACAGCCTCCAGCACAGCAGCATCGGTAGAGGACAGCTGGACAGTCGTTCCGCTGGCGTCTGCTCAGGCGCTGGTGCCTTATAGCTGTACAGAATTCAGTATGAATATTCCGGAAGGCTGGAGCGTGAAATCTTCTGCCATGTACACCGGTATGTTTCATGCAATTCATGTTTTTGATCCGGAGAATCCGGTAAATCAGATTTTCTTTATGCTAAAAATGGAACCATTATTTTCAGATGAAAATTCCCGGGCGATGATGGCGCTTTCCAGTGATTTGTTTGGAAAATATCCCATTCTTACGAATGTATCGACACAGGGAGTCTTTGAAATATTCCCACAGTTTGCAGACGCAATGAATGCAACTGCTGACTATGCGGATATTCAGACACCGTACATTGCAGATTTTTCTGTGACAGAGAGCTTTGAAAGTACTCAGGGAATGAGCAGCGTTGCTATTTCCCCCTCCATTCTTCGGGCGGATTTTACACAGAATGGCACAACGGGAGAAGGAATGTTCACGGCGGATGTGGTTCCCTTTGCCATGGGCACGGGAATGGGATATTATTCTGTCTATAATCTGACAGTCCTCAGTGCAGAAAAGGGAATCTTTCAGGACTGGCAGCCTACTTTGAATAAAGTTCTCAGCAGTCTTAATTATACGCCGGAGTTCCAGAGCTTTGCCATGTCCCAGAGCAATCAGGCGGCCTCTACCTCCCAGTCTCTCAGCCAGTCAGCCAGTGAGATGTCCGACAGCATCATGTCTTCCTGGGAAAACCGGAACCGGAGCCAGGATATTATGAGCCAGAAGCAGAGTGACGCTACCCTGGGTTACGAGCGCATCGTGGACACTGAAACTGGAAATATTTACAAAATTGACAACGGTTTCACCGACTGGTATGACGGCTCCCGTTACAAGTCCATCACTGATGATCAGTATACGGATTCGGTGGAAGCAGTGATTCACTGGAAGTAGAGTCATTGATTTTTTAAGGCATTTGCGGTATCATGGCATGGTATAGTTTGGGATAAATAAAAGGGGTAGAGAGGGATTAAGAAATGGAAAAAAGAAACGCAAAAGCCTTATTGCCTATCGCGGTGTTTGTGGTTTTATATCTGGGACTGGGGATTCTGTTTGAATATGGCCTGAATATCGAGATGGGATTTTACAAAATTCCTGTTGTGATTATATTTTTGTTTGCACTGCTTGTTGCATGTCTGCAAAACCGGAAATTAAGCCTGAATGATAAACTGAAAATAATGGGAGTTGGAATCAGCGATCCGAACATTATTACCATGATCATTATATTTATGCTGGCTGGAATTTTTGTGGGTGTTGTTGGAAGAACATCAGCAAACAGTGTGGCATATTTTATTCTGTCACTGATACCGCCTCAGTTCGCGGTTGTGGTGCTTTTTGTAGTAAGTTGTTTTGTATCACTTGCAATGGGGACTTCCGTAGGAACCATTACTTTAATTACCCCGATTGGAATAGCCGTGTCGCGAGCATCGGGGTTTGACCTGCCGCTTTGTATTGCGACAGTCATGGGTGGTGCAATGTTTGGGGATAATCTGTCCTTTATCTCTGATACGACAATTGCCGCGTGTAATGGACAGGGTTGTAAGATGACAGATAAATTTAAGGAAAATTTCTTCATTGCACTTCCGGCAGCAATTGTCAGTCTGGTGATTATTTACAATCTGTCTGTGAAAAATTACAGTGGCGGAGTTGTGCAGGAAGAATATCATCTGATACAGGCCATTCCTTATATACTGGTACTGGCGGGAGGTATTCTTGGCTTAAATGTGTTCCTGGTACTGATTACAGGAATCATAAGTGGCTCCATCATCATGATTGCGACAGGGATGATCGTGCCGACGGATTTGCTTGGAAATATGGGAGACGGGGCAGCAGGCATGTTTGAAACCAGCATGGTTGCCATTCTGGTAGCGTCTATCTGTGCACTGATCAAAGAATATGGTGGATTTGCTGCTCTGCTATATTGGATAAAAAAAGTGTTTAAAGGGAGAAAAGGCGGACTCCTTGGCATGGGTCTGTTGGTAGGTCTGATGGATATTGCAACGGCGAATAATACAGTCGCAATTGTTATGGCAAATCCAATTGCAAAAGAAATGTCAGGAAACTACGGAATCAGCAATAAGAAAGCAGCATCTATTCTGGATACATTTTCCTGTATCTTTCAGGGAATTCTTCCTTATGGAGCACAGATGCTGGTTGCCATCTCAGCGGCTTCCGGCCTGGGTGAGACAGTCAGTGCATTTGATATTCTGCCAAGGTTGTTTTACCCGTATATGTTGTTCATCAGTTCCCTTGTCTTTATTTCTTTTGAAAAAAATGCATAACTGGAAAAACAGATAGAAAAAGAAGGCGAAAGCAATATTCGGAGAATGTCATGCCCATGTAATCATGGACGGAATCAATTATAAAGCAGCAGTGGCACTTCATAAAGATGGTGTCTGCGAGGCAGCAGTCCGCGCCCATCTTAAGGAATGGAAAGACGCTGGAATAACCTTTGTGCGGGATTGAAATGGAGTTAGCAAAGGTCTCCTCCGATGCCGCAAGGTTCAAAAAAGACAGCTGGAAATGAATCGAGCTGTCAAAATAATTGAGGAAATCCACCAACCCTCAAAGATTGCCGTCTTATCTTCGTTTTGGGAAAGCTGATAGTTGATGTCCTGAAACTGGATGGTCTTTGTGTAGTGGCTGTCCGATACGCGGCAGGCTCAGATGGAGGGTTGCTGGTATAGCTATAAGTAATAGAATTTGACGCTACATAGGAATTATGGCTTTCTGTATTACTCGCCCATGTAGATACTCCTTCTGCTTTCGTCTGTAACTTTGATTTTTTGATTTTTATTTGTCCCACTGCCTCCATTGTTACAGTATATTGAGGCTCATCATTGCTATTAATCCCATCATAGTAGTAATTAAAAGTTGCAACGACAGGATCATCAATTCGAGCCTATTTAGCATTGACTTCTTTTACAGAACCATCTGCAGAAATACTTACCGTCCATGTATCCAGCAATATCCGATCATTGTTCGCCATACGAATATCAGCTGTATTTTTGTCATAAACACGAATTGTAGCCGTTTCAGAAGTATCAGCGTCACTTGCGAAACTCGATACACAATTTGCGCCTACCAGCAGACACACGGACATCAATAAACTCACTACTCTTCTTAATTTCATAACATCTTCCTCCTTTTCCTTGGCACACCCTTTTTATTTTTAAGTAACGTGAATATCCGAACAATTCGTGATAACACAAAAATAAGTATAATTATTTGTATAATTAATCCACCAATCAATTCTTTTGCAGACCATTTGTATGCGATAAAAACAGCGGTACTTCCGTTGGCTCCACCTATTATAGTGGGAAGAATAAACTGAGGATAAATGATAACTATTGCTGAATATATGATAAGTGCAGAAATACCAAAAGCAATTATGGAATAAATAGTTAATTTTAAAATGTTTCCTTTTTTAAACTGTACATATTCATGTTCATAATTTGCTTCCAATTCTTCAACCAATTCTTGAGGAGTACCAATAGATGTTAGAACGGAATTTAGCTCCTCTCCATCATCTATCCTGCCGTAAATCTCTGACAATAATTCCGTTGTTATGCGTTTTTTCATTTTATGAGGTAGGTGCAACCCCTTATTAATTTCCTTAATGTAGCGTTTTAATTCATTCTTCATACTCATTATCCTCTAACAAAAAATCTTGTACTTTTGTAGAAAGTAAATTCCAAAACACTATTAGTTCTTTGAGTTCATCTTTTCCTTTCTGCGTTATAGAATAATATTTTTTGACCCTCATTTTATCATGTGGAATTTCCCATTCACTTATTACTAAACCATCTTCTTCTAGCTTATATAGAATCGGATACAATGTTCCTTCTTTAACTTTAAAAAAGCCTTTACTTTTTTGGGACATTTCCACTAATAGTTCGTATCCATACTTTTTTTCTTGTTGTAATAATTTAAGTATGAGAATTTTTAATATCCCTTTTTTTATTTGCTTAACATCGCTTTCTGTCAATTTCTATCTCCATAATATTTAGTATATCTAAATATATACCATAATAAGGCATTTCTGTCAAGGTATATCACATCAAAAGTCATAAATAACTATTCAGATAAATTTTCTACACTTTTTAAAGAAATTTTTATGTTGAAGCATAAAAACTGCTTCCCTTAGATGAATGTGACAATGCCACAGAACCATTTAAATACAGTACTGTGGCATCACAAGAATAAATTTAAACCTTGAATTTTTTTGAATTCTCTAATACTTACTAAATTTATTGTTACATTAAGTTCTTTTTGATGACACCCCAGATACCAAGACCAGCGCCCAGAGCAATAACGAGAGTCTGAAGAACGGTAATTGCCTGTTCAAAAAATGCCATATAGTTTGTTAGCCGGAATCTGATTAAAAAATAGGTTTGTCATGTTTCATAGGCATACAAAAGCCGGAACAATCTGCCGCCCGGTTTCCGGGGGCATGATTCCGGCTGTCCTCCTTTTTCATTATTTTTCTTGCGATTGTCCGCTTTGTACGCCAATGGCCTCAACTGAGGCAGTTGCGGCAAATAGATACGATCACTCCTTTCTCAGCGGAACCGTATTACACGCCCTCCGTGTCTACTTCATATACATCGCAGACCTCATCAGGCTTGAGTTTTAGTCTGGCAGACAAAAATGCTTCAATATCAAAGGTATTTCGCTTGTCTGCATCAGCTATGTATTTGAAATTAGGGTGTCTGGTAATGTCATACTTGTCTGAAAGAAACGGACGCACACCGCGCAACTGCAAGATGCACTTGCCGCCATCCATAACTGCCAGCTCGTCCTGGCTCATCAGCTCTTTGCCACAATGTCAAGTGATGAATTCAAAAAAGACAAGCACTATCCAAAGAAAAACTTCTTTTATGGTATCTGCCTATTTTGTTTTCGATAGTTTTAGCTGTGATACATTTAATTTAGGGTGCAAAAAAGCAGGAGACCTTTTCGGATCTCCTGCTTAGTAGAGCTGTGAATATTTAATTGTGGTTGGGTTGCCAGTTATGCAAACTGGAATTTCTGTTATAGATTTACAATCATAATAAATTCCTCGCTATTTTCATTAACAACAGTAAATCCCACTTTCTCGTACATCTTCACTGCATAATTACTTTTCTGAACAGATAAGGATATTTTTGAATATCCAGCTAATCTTTCCACTTGTAATAATTGTTTCAATAATGAAGTTCCAATGCCTAACCCTCTATATTGGGGGCAGACAGACATGGCAAGAGATGGAGTATCATTATCAATGTGTCCATAGTCATTCATAATTCTTACCCAAATAGCTCCTACTACATTTCCCTGAATCTCTGCAACTAAGGCTTTATCATGTTTTCGATTTCCAAACTCGACGATATATTCTTGTAATTCCGGACATTCTATTACTGATTTAGGTGGAGGTTCAATACCTTCCGGAATATAAATCGCTTCGTATAAAAAAACACTTAATAAACAGTATTCTTCGCTTCTCATTTCTCGTATTATATAGTCCATAAGTTTACTCCAAATTCTAATTTCTGGTTTTTACTTAACTTTAGTGTAGCCCTCCATACTAAAAGTTTCTAAATCAAACACTACCGCAACAACATTGTCCTCATTTTCTTCAATAAGCCATAAGCGAGTCCATAAGGTTTGGTCGTTCATATTGGTAGCAGTTTTATCCTCACCATCGGTAATGATTTTTTCGGGATCTAATTTTGTTACAAAAATGTTTTCGGGTTTAAGACCTGGCAGGCTGCTCTGAAGTTCCTCCTCTGTTAGTCCTGCTATATCCATTGCTTCAGCACCGTTATAATACTCAACATCTCCGTACCAGTAGTTATCGTTAACATTCTCGATGGATTTTAACCACATAAACTTATCGTCAACGAATTTATAACCAGCACCAGAGCCGGTATCTATTTCCCATGTTCCTTGTATCAGTGCATTATCATCGTTATTATCTTTGCTGTCAGTAGTACCGGCGCAAGCAGTAAGGCCAAATAGTGTAAAACAGATCATCAGAATAGCTGCTGCAATTCTAAAAAAACCATTTTTGCGGTATTTAATCATATTCATATCATAGTTCATAGGTAACCTCCAAGTTATATCCTCTTTATTTTCGTAAGCCTTTCTCCATTGAAAAATGAAGAAAATCTTTTATTCCCGTTCCCGTCTACTCCGTTTTTTCTTTCGGGGATCTGGCGGCGGGGAGAAGGTCTGAATATAGTCCTGCCGGATCGCTGTCACATCCTGAGAAAGAAAAGCAGCGACACGGTCCTGTTCGGAAGTTTGCTCTGGGAAAAAGGATGCAAATTTCTGTGCCAGCTGTTCTTCTTTTTCATACAGTTTAAGTGTGCCTTCGTATCCAATCAATTCTTTCAGCACAGCAGTAAAATCCGTGTACCGGTCCCCTCGAATATCCAGATCGACCTTTGCTTTGGCAGTCATGCCGTTCAGGTAAAGTACCTTCAGGGAAGTATGGTTCCTGAACCGATTCATTGTGAACCATAAAGCCAGCTTTTTTGAGAGTAGCTTACCGCCAATCAGCATCCAGTTCTGGCTTTGGTATATTTCCAGATACTTTTTCATGCCCTCATCTTCAAACTCTATCGGTTCAAAGTGTTCTCCATCCAACAGCTGCTCCAACTGTTTTTTGCTGAGAATCTGATTCAGTACCGGTATGTTCCGGTAAGGCGTGCAGATATAGCGTCTCATTTTCTGAAACAGCGCCACAACCAGAACTGCTGTGCCAAGTAAAAACAGGAAAAGCTCTCCGTCCATTTCGATTTTTCCGGTTGCCGTTACCCAAATGCCACGCAGAACCAGAACGACGCCAAAGCCCCACAGCCCGAAAATCAGCAGCTTTTTTAGCGGATGAAAATGAATCCACTCAATAATCTGTACTTGTTGCTTGCCGCTCATCGGTTCATCTTGCAAAAGTCGGCGGGTGATCCACTGATTCAACAGTTGTGGAGTCCATGCAACGCCAAATAGAAAAACTGCAATACCGGCATAAAGGGCAATCCCGATCCAACCAATATCCAGATAAGACTCCAAAAGCAGTAAAAGGATAATGGGCAGAATCATGGTGAGAAAAAGTGGTAAAAATGATTTTTTGCGTCCCTTCTGGAGATTTAGGTCATTGAAAGCAGAAGTAATGCACAGGGCAAAAATCATCACAGCCGATATTCCGCCGGACACCCAGTTTTTAAGGTCGCCAAAACGCATCACATGCTGGACTCTGTGCATATTCGGAAATTTCCCGGTAATACCTGCATAGAGGCAAAATCCCAAATAAGCCAAAGTCAAAAGTGCCCCTGCCAGCTTCAAAATTGTTTTTCCTGAAAGTTTTCGTTTCTCCATCTTCGTCGTTTTCCTATAAAATCACGGTTCCTGTGTCAATTTATCCTTCTGTATCCCAAACAAAGCTATCTACCATGTCCCTGGCGGCCTGTTCCGTGGTTTCTGATCCGCTGAAATTTGTAAGCTGGATCAGGCAGAACCCGTAATCCCTTACAATATAGTATTGCGTGGTGACAATATCGCCCTCGTCGATGGTAAAGATATAAAGCAGATCTCCCTGCTCGGTATAGGTTCCATCCCCGTTCAGTTGAGCTTCAATACCATCCAGCTGCATCAAAATCTGTTGGACGATCGCATCCCGGAACTGCTCATGCTCATCCAGACTATATTTGTTCTTTCCTACATGGATGGAGATGTTGTCCGGCTTTTCATCATTTTCGTGGCCTTCCTCTATATAGAAAATCTGCGAATTAGTAGAATGCTTCTCAGATTTCTCCCATCCATCCGGGACGATATAACTTCCGGGAATCGCATGATCTTCAGATGATATTTCGGTTTCAGAAGAAGAAGGTTCCTGCTGATCCGTCACAGATTCATCAGAGGGAGATTGTGGCGATGAAGTCCCATTTTTACCGCATCCAGCAAGGAGCAGCACCATAGCTAATAACACAATTAAGATTTTTTTCATGCTCTGATTCCTCTCGCTTTATAATACGGGTTATCCGAGTTTGGAAACAATCTGGCAGAACATCTCAACATTTTCTTTCTGCCCCTGAATATCAGAGCCAATCGCATTGTTCATCAAAGAAATTTTCATTTTCTCTTTTCCAAAATGCAGCATTACGACTTTTCTTCCGGGCAGCAACCCACCCTTGACCTCTGCCTTTGTTATGCTGTTTAGGGGCAGAGAAAGCCGGTTTTCAATTTTGGAGACATTGACGGAATTTACAATGACCATATTCAGGTGTTTCTCGGTAATTCCCATATAGCAGTAAGCATTGCTCAGTGCGCCCAATGCAGCGGCAGCACCCCCCGTCAGTGTAGAAAGTCCCCCAATTAGTGCATAGGTATCAGCCCCGGCCATGATGACTGCCCATAACTTGCACTGATAGGCTTCGTTTTCGTTCAAAATGGCTTCCAGCATTTCATTTTTATCTTTTTCATTCATTGTAAGCATAATTGTTCCTCCTGATTATTGTTTTAAGTTGAGAACGCCGGATGCAATCCTTTGATATATGCACCCGGCGTTCTTCAAAAGCATTAGTCTACTTTCAAATTTTCGTCCAGGATCACCAGTTCGCCGTTGCGTTCAATGATACCAGGCTGAACCACGACGATTTTCAGACCTTCCTGCAATTCCAGATACTGTGAAGCATAACCCCAAACCTTGACCTGATCGCCTTCCTCAAGCTCAATGGCAGTGCTTACAGTACCATCTTCATTCAAAAGCTGGTTAGAAATACAGTAGAGCTGGCCGGTTGTATCCTCTGCGATATAGAGAGACACATCCGTAGCGAGTGGCGTTCCGGCAATAGATTTATATTCACCGACTTCTTCGCCCCAAATAGTACCTTCACTGTAAAATCCAACGACCATATTTTCTTCATATCCCTCGATGATCGCATTGAAATCCTGAGCATACGGCTCCATCTCGGCTTTTGTAGTATCCTTGTAAGCGGCAATCTTTTCATTAGATGCCTGTTCTTTTACCTCTTGCGGCTGATAATCCTTGTATTCAAAAACATTGTCCGAAGCAAGCGTGATTGCTGTGTAGTCATCATCCAGAATGACTTTATAAACAGCAATTTCATCATCATCAACAGTACGATTGATGTCGATATTTCCTGCGGAATTCAGTTCATATCCGTCTACACCTTCCAGCGCCTTTTGTAAAGCTGCGTTGGACATCGCACAGTTGATCCCATTGAGCGTTACAAAGAAATCAGGATTTGGTTGATCCTTATCGGCAGAGTATTCCAGTTCTACCACCGTTCCGCCCTCAGCAGGCTTGCATGGCTCTGTCCCGGCATTTACGATTGCAACATCTATTTCCTGATCGTCTTTGGAAAGTTCCCCATAAATACGCTCGCCGGGTTGCAGAGAAACCTCTGCTGCATCATATTCTTCCGTTTCCAAACTCCAGCCGGCTTGTATCAGCTGGGAAGTTTCCAAAGGAAGTGTGTAGTAAGTGCCATCCAGTACGAACTCAGGTGTCCCGTCATTTTTCAGCTGAGACAGAATGGCCTCATCCGTACAGCCTTTATCGCTGCCCGCAGCTGCCGGAGCTGATGTCTGAGGTTTTGAGCCGCATCCGGCCAGCATACTGCATACCAGCACACATCCCGTCAGTAAAGCAATCCATTGTTTTTTCATAAGCGTAAATCCTTTCTGCGATTCTATCAAATTTGTTTTATGTATGAACAACTCATATCCTATATAAAGGTCGATTATGCTCCGATCAGCGTCATGACCACATAGAGTACGATAAGCAGGAGCGCAAGACACATTGCACAGAAAACGGCAATCGTCGTTTTGACCCTGTGCCGCTCCTTTAATGTCAGAAGCATCATTGCAAGTACATCAAAGGAAAAGAAGAACTGGCAGATTCCAGCTAAAACCGCCAACCATTTCGGATGTATGCCGTCTTTGCATGACTTTATCAGATAAGCGATAGCATAGGGAGCTGCCCCTAATAGAATCCCGTATCCAAAAATCAAAAAAACAATGGTTACCAGTCCAAACAACGCCATCAGCGGCAATGGGAAGAATGCCATCAGCGTTACATATACGGTGATGCTCCCTCCGACCAGGTAGAACGGGATCAGTCCATACTTGATGATCAAAGTGCAGTTCAGCAATGTCTTTCTTGACCACTTTCTTCCTACGGTCAGCACAACAATCAAATTGACGATTCCCATGATAAAAGGCAGAAGGATCGATAATATCTGCAATTTGATCGCATTGTCAAAACAGCCTGCCAAAAGGAAGAATGTATAAGACACAATTACATAGAGTACCGGGAGGATATAAGTCATTTAACAACCTCCTTTCTGCGCCGGATCAACCAGAGAATCAGCCAGATCAAGCAGACTGGGAATGAGAACAAACCCAAAATAAAAAGTCCGGCTCCAACTGACCCGAGTATAGAGTCCCCGGTGGCTATATTGCTGATGATTCCGAACAGTGCCAGACCAAAGCTGAAAGAGAGCCAGCAAAAGAAAGCATATTTACTCTCTTTGGCGTTTGCGGGTACTCTTGATTCTCCCTTTTTGTTTCCAAGCTGGGTTTTTAGCTGTTCGCTTAGAAGTCGTTCCTGTTCCTCTAATTTGGTATCTCCGATCGCCCTTGCGTAATCTCCCCGAAGCAGGTGATACCCTATTTTATCCTGCGTATTTTTTGCTCGATGCAAAAACTGCTCCAAAGTTTCTTCCGCTTCTGTCCAGCGCTGTTGTTCCAGCAGAGCGGAGAACCAGTTCGCTGTAATGATATTTTTGGAATGTTTGCTGAATGCCCAGGGACGCCAGCGATCCAATCCCTGTTTTAAATTCTCAAGATTATGGTCGCTTTGATATGACACCACATAGGGGTTCAATTTCTTTGCCAGCCAGTGTTCATATTTGAAATATGCGAAAAAGCATAGAGCCAGCAGCGCAAGGAACGCTATAACAGCAATCCACATAGTCTCGTAAGAAAAAAAGTGATCATATATCAGGCACGCAGCTCCGGAGAGAGCCGCAATGCTGAAAATTGGCCATGGATTTCTCATAATAGCAATATCTCCAATCATCTGTTTGAATAAAGATTCCGATATGGTCAAATTGTCATATCTATATGCAAACATTATAGCATTTGCATCATCTTTCGTCATCATTTTTCTGCTGTACGGCTAGGAATTTAATTGTAAATAAATTATGAATATATCTATTGCAATTTTACAAAAAGAAAAGCCTCATCCCTCGCTGATTGAGAGATGAGGCGAAATGATTATGCTGTAATCTCCGGGATTTCTCCGACAAAGTTATAAACGATTCTGACTTCCTGCACCTTCTGTCCGTCAATCTTCTTGACTTCGCCCACCAAAATTTTGCTGATGAGCCGGTTCAGCACCGCTTCATCCAGTTCTTCAATGGCTGCATAGCGCCGGATTTCTTTGATGAAGGTGCGGACTTCATTTTCCTGTTCGTCAGAGTGGCGCATCATCAACAGCAGGTCTTGCAGGCGCTTCTGGTTGGCTTCCTGCTCTTGTTCCAGTGTTGCTGTCAGCTTCATAAAACGCTGCTCAGTCAGGATTCCTTTTGCCTTATCGGTATATAGGCTCAGGAACATCTCATCAATTTCACGATTCCTGCTTTCCAGTCGTTGACATTCCTTCTGTGTCTGGGAGGCATCCAGAAGATACCGGCGCTCCATCCGGCTGCTCAGCCGCTGATAAAAAGCATCGGCATCTTTGAGCGCAGTCTTTGCCAGTTCCTGAATATCTTTCAGCACAAGGTTGTACAAATCTCTGGCTTCGATCTTGTGGCTGGTACAGGCGTTCTTGCCCAGCCTGTTGTAGGTCTGGCAGATATAATACGCCTTATCAATCGGTTCTCGCTGTTCGCCGGTAAAACGATTCTTTCCGGTTCTGCCAACCTTTTCATACCGCACCTGCATGGACTTTCCGCAAGTCGCACAATAAATGATACCGTGGAACAGGTTATAAAAGGGGCAGGAGTTGCCCTTCATAATGGTTGGTCTGCGGTCAATGATTTCCTGTACCTGCTCCCATTCTTCCGGGGAGATGATTGCTTCATGGCAATCCTCGATAATTTCCCAGTCCTCACGAGGGATAATGTCATAGGTGTTGGAGCGAATCCCTTTCTGATGTGTCCGGCAGACCAGATGTGCGCTCTTATAAAAGGGATTCCGCAGAATATGGCTGATTCTTGCACTTCCCCATGAATAGTAATTTACATCACATTCTGTGTTGCTCTTTACTCTGGTGATTGGAACTTTATTATCCATGAGCTGCTTTGCAATCCGCATGCATCCCCAGCCATCCAGCGCCATATCATAGATTTTTCGGATTACCGGTGCTGTCTCAGGGTCACGGATCAAATGTCCCTTATCCTCCGGGTCACGCATCAAACCGAGGGGCGGTTGCCCACCACAAAACTTCCCCTGCCGGGAACGGGTCATACGCCCTGCCAGCACCTTTTTGGAAATATCCCGGCTGTACATATCGTTGAACAGAGGTTATTCGGGAAAGGGAAAGACAAACAAGCAGAAATCCAGTATTCATGCGGGTTTGCGGCGGGATGGCTCCCCAAAAGCTGAACACAAATAAGACAAGCAGCAATACAATCGCATATCGTTTCTCAGGGAGAATGTTGATTTACGTCACATTCTCCTTTTTTTATTCCAGAAACGAGGTGATTGCAAAGTGAACACACAAATTATCGCCATTGCCAACCAGAAAGGCGGCGTCGGTTATGGAAAGTAAGTTATTATGAAAAGTTCATAGCCGCACATCCCATAAATCTGCCATTTTCTGATTGTGCAACTTTGCATAAAACTTCATGATTATTATAGACCACGGTCAATAAATATCATGGAGGTAATTATGGAAGAACAACAAACACTGGACGAACTCATCCAACAGACCTATGACTGGCTTGTTGCTGCAAAATATTCCAAAGGAACTGTGTACTCCTTTAAGTGCATCACAAATCAGTTAAAAACTTATGCTGCAGGAAAAAATGAAATCTATTTTTCCATGGATCTTGCGCTGTCATTTCTTGAAGACCACTACCATCTTTCAAGTGACATTCGAAATAAGAAACCATGTTTTTTAAGATTCATGGAAATGCTTTCAGATTTTAAGCTTAACAATTCCGTTATGATCAAAGAACGTAAGCGTGAATACCAGTTCCCGGAAGTCTTTCTTCCGGCAGTAGAAGGCTACAACAAATATCGTAGGAGCATAAACATCAAGGAAGACAGTATTCTACGAACACAGCTTTATCTGGAAAGATTTTTTGATTTCTTGGAAGGAAAAGGGTGCTGCTCATTTGAAAAAATCACTATTTCTGTAATTTATGATTTTATCGCAGCGTTATCCTGTTTTTCAAAACCGACTGCAGCTGCAACACTTAGAGCAGTAAAACTTTTTCTGGAATATTCCTTTAAAAATGGTTTTTATGACAAGGATACCTATAAGAGGATCCCCTGCATTCATTACAACAAAAACAGCACACTTCCTTCTGTTTATACAGCAGAAGAAGTCTCAAAAACTTTAGCGGAGATCGATCTCGGCAATCCCGGCGGTAGGCGGGATTATGCAATTATCCTGTTGATTGCAAGGCTCGGATTAAGAGCTAGTGATGTGGCAAATCTGCGTTTTGAAAATATTAACTGGGAAACAAATAAAATCAGTTTCTATCAGGTTAAGACAAAAAAACAAATAGAACTGCCTCTTCTGAAAGATGTAGGTGAGTCCATTATCGAATACATGAAATACGGTCGTCCGACTTGTAATTCGGATCATATTTTTGTCAGACACAGGGCACCTATACATGAATTTACAGCATCTGCTGTCGGCTCTACTGTCCACAGGCATCTTTTAAAGGCTGGAATTAAAACGGAAGGGCGTCATCACGGTGCGCATGCACTGAGACATAGTCTGGCAGGAAGACTTCTGGAAAACAGGATTCCTCTTCCGGTCATTTCCGAAATCCTTGGACATTCAAGTACTGAAACCACCATGGCTTATCTAAGGGTTGATATTGAACAGCTTAGAAACTGTGCATTGGAGGTATCCGGTTATGAAGACTGAGCATAAAGCACCTGAAATGAGCGGCATATTTAAAGAACTTGCAGAAAATTTCATATCTTTCAAAAGAAATCTTGGATTTAAATATCAATCCGAGGAGAAAGTAATGTCCCGTTTTTGCAGATTCAGCAACGATTATGATCTGACGGAAGTCTGTATCACCAAAAAACTCGCAGAGGATTGGATAGCTCCCCGAGCAGGGGAGGCAGGCAAAAGCCGTGCCCACAGACTGACATGTGTGAGGCAGTTTGGTGAATACCTGTACACTCTTGGCTATGAGGTATATTTTTTACCTGAGCAACGTGGTATATGGACGGCCTCCTTTGTTCCATATATTTTTACGCATGAGCAGATAATTGCATTGTTTGCAGCTGCTGATAACACTAAATTTTGTGATGACAGAAGAAACATACAAAACTGTCTGCCTGTTATTTTCAGGATGCTGTATGGATGTGGATTACGCGTTTCCGAAGCTCTAAAGCTGCAGGTAAAAGATGTAAATCTCACAGATGGTATCCTGACAATAAAAGAAGCCAAGATGGATAGGGATCATCTGATCCCCATGTCCGAATCCCTTACACAGGCCTGTCAAAAATATGCAGATAAAATCTGGTGGGACAAAGATACAGATTATTTCTTCATGGCACCGGATCATACAATGATCAGCCCGAATACGATCTATGGGAAATTCCGTGTTTATCTTAAAGTGATGGGGATTTCCCATGGTGGAAAAGGTCAGGGACCACGACTTCACGATCTGCGTCATACCTTCGCAGTACACGTGCTGCAAAAATGGGTAACCGGGGGAAACGATCTCACTGCGATGCTTCCTATGCTTTCCACATATATGGGCCATAAATCTGTCAGTGCCACTTCCAGATATCTTCGGCTCACTGCTGAAGTTTATCCTGAATTATTAAGCACAATAGAGGAAAAATGTGCTTTTGTGATTCCGGAGGTGCAAAATGAAGAAATATGATTTTGGTTTTTACCTTACAAGATTTTTGACCACATACCTCCCTTCACAGAGGGGTATAAAAGCAAACACACAATTGTCTTACAGGGACACGTTTTCTCTTTTGCTTATTTATTGTAAAGAACAGGAAAGTATACAACCGGATAAAGTAAAGCTTCAGCTTTTAGACCGTGAACTGATAAACCGCTTTTTGAACTGGCTTGAAGAAACACGTAACTGTAAACCGGCTACCCGAAATCAGCGTCTAGCGGCAATACACTCTTTTTTTCGTTTTCTCATCATTGAATGCCCTGAAAAAATAGAACAGTGCCAGCAGATCCTTGGCATACCCATGAAAAAAGTGGAACAGCCTTTGATAAAATATCTGTCTCTTGAAGGGACAAAGGCACTTCTGGAACAACCAGACGTTATGTCTCTCTCCGGTCGTCGTGATAGTGTTTTGCTGACGCTTATGTATGATACAGGATGCCGTGTACAGGAACTGGTTGATTTAAGGGTTTGTGATATCACACTTGCGGATACTGTAACCGTGAAACTAACCGGAAAAGGAGATAAAAGCAGGATCGTACCTGTAATGGTGCCTACAGGACAGCTTATCAGACAATATATAGCTGAGAATCATCTGGATACTGCACTCTACCGAAACCATCCTTTATTTACCAACAGGTCAGGTAAGAAAATAACTCGTGCTGGGATTACCTACATCCTTCAAAAATATGCTGAACAGGCATATCTTTCCGGACATGAAGATGTTGATCCCAAACTGACTCCACACTGTTTGCGCCATTCAAAGGCAATGCATCTGCTCCAGTCAGGGATAAACCTTATCTATATCCGAGATCTGCTTGGACATTCGGATGTATCAACCACGGAAGTTTACGCCAGAGCAGACGAAAAAATGAAATGTGAGGCTCTTGAAAATGCTTATCAAAGTCCTTCAGACGGAGAAATGCCATCATGGCAGGAAGATAATGATCTTCTTAATTGGCTCAAAAACTTCGGTAAATAGCAACACCTAATTATGCAAAGTAATTGGAGAAAGAAATGCTGAATATATCAGGTTTCTGTTCTCCAACTTTCCATAATTACCTACTATGCATAACCAACGCCGCCTTTCTGGTTGGCGATGGCGATGATTTGCGTGTTCATTGACTTCACCTCATTTCTAATTATTGCTGTTGCT
>OGCY01000168.1_pt1 | contig 30251 bp, 24 predicted proteins | sample 1570311 | NCBI WGS metagenome assembly OGCY01 (sample SAMEA2582165, study PRJEB24529) | metagenome | biome: Human gut stool | place: China | collected 2011
CTACAGGAGTTTCTATTTTTTCAACAGGTTTTACTTCCTTTTTTGTTGTTTTAAAATTTTTTGCAATATTCATTTTTGGGGTTTTATCGATTTCTATTTCTCTTTTTAATACAGGTTCTACTTGTAGAGAAGATAAAGAGCCTTCTTTTAAGACTACTTTACCTTCTCTAATAGCTTTCTTTATATTAGATGTATTTTTCCCAGAATATATTATTCCTTCTGGGTCAGCTTTTGTTAATCTAACACCTGTAAGAGAGTCATAGAATCCGACATTACCTAGAGCTAATCTTATTTTAGCTATTGGTTGTGCCATAATATCACCTCTTATTAGTTAGTAGGAGTATCTGGATATCCTATGCCTTCTTCTGTTGCTCTTACGTTTATAATTGGTTGAGCTGGATAAGAAGTAGCAACTGCTATGTTTCTTGCAACAGTTATAGCTCTACCATTATTTAATACGCCAATACCATATCTTTCTTTTGCTTTTATTAATCTAATATCTCTTTCTGGATCTGTCCAGTTATCTAAAGATAATTCTTCTCTTTGTGCTAATATACCTACTTCATTTCTATCTAAGCAATAGCAATCAAAAAGTTTATTCATTTTATCAAATTTAACCCATGGAGAGAATGAAACAGATAATCCCATTACAGGTAATCTATTTTGGATTTGTTCAGGTTTCATTATGAATTTTTGTCCATCTCCACTATTAGCCATGCCAAATGCAGCTGGTGTACCTTGTATAGCACCATTTGGATGTACATAGTTACCACCTAATGCACCATAAGTTAAACCATTACCTATCATAGAGTTTCTAGCAAATACAACCCAAACTAATGGATGCATTATAACATCTGTAGGATTAAATCCTTGACCTAATAATACCATTGCTAAATCTAAGAAATCTTCAACAGATAAAGTACCATTAAATTTACCATCTTTACCTCTACCTGTAGTTCCTCTTTCAGGAGTTCCTTGTTGAGCAGCCATTAAGTTATCGAATACAGGATGACCTTTACTAGAGAAAGTTTTAAATATTTGTTCTTCTTTTATCCTAGCCATAGCTCTACCCATTTTAGATAAGTTTATTCCTAATATGTCCCAACTAGAATCATTTACTGCTTCTTCAGTTATACTAACTCTACAACCAAATTTTTTCATTTTGATTTGTAAAGTAGCGTTTTCGATTGTGTTTACATCGAAAGCTGATTCGTTGTAACGTTCAGCTTCACCAACTTCATAAGCAATTAATTCACCAGTAACTGGTATAACATAAACTGCAGCTGGACCACTATCTACTTTTACTTTTTTGAAAAATTGTGTACCTACATATTGAGGTTCACTTGCTTCTCTCATTTTTCCTTCTATTACTTTAGGTATTAATTGCATAGTGTCTGTAGAAGTTATTGCTTCTTGTATAGTCATTGAACCTAAAGAATCATCACCGTATGCGTTTCTTACCATTTTTTCGCATAAACTAAAACGATTATCGTATTCTTTTAAATCTGCATCAGTGATTTGTTTGTTGTCACGTTTTTTTTCTGCTTGAGCTCTCATTTCTTGTAAATCAAGCATATATTTTTCAAAATAATTCATCGATTATTTTCCTCCTTATTTATGTATTTGTTCACAGGGGATAAACCCCTGCGATTAAAATTAATTACTATCTATTCATTAATATTCTTACCATACCTTTACATCCGTCCCAGTCTAGATTAGTTGGAACACCTGCTTGTCCTCTCTTAACATAAGGAACTTTAATATGTACGTTCTTTTCTGCTTTATCAACTACAGTTTTTTGTTTTATAGCTACTTGACCTTTATGTAAATCAACATATACTATATCGAATTTTCCAGCGTCTATAGGAGCAGTATTTAAATTTACTATTTCATTAGGTATTATTACTGCTGTTTCACTACCTATTTGAATTTTAGCTAATTCTAGGTTAGTATCTGGTAATGGTATTAATATTTCTCTTCTATCTGCATCGTCTATAACTTTTTGTTCAGCTATAGTAGATATATGAGCTACAGTTAATAAAGGATTACCAGTTAAAGTTGTATCTGCTTCTTTTTTATCAGAACCATAAGCTTTTATAACTGCGTTATAACCATCTAATAGACCAGGAATACCTCTGTCTAATCTGTGTTTTTCATCAAATCTTGGGTTATATAATCCTTCTCTAGTTCCACCTAACATATGTAAATCATTAGTCATAGGAGTTCTATCATAAGGATATCCAGGATATCTGAAATCTGATTGATATAAAGTTGGAGGATTTTCTACAAAATCTTCACCAGCTCTATTAGTTGTAGGCCACATATAAGGATTGAAATCTTTGAAGTTTAATCTATCTTCTAATGCCCATTGAGCATACATTGCAGCACCTTCTGGTAATAAAGACATATCTGTTTCTACTACTTGTCCTACTACTTGTTGTCTTGCATTTTCATATTGTTCATTATCTGCCATAACAGCTGCATGATTAGGATGTCTTTTATTTAAAGGAGACATTACAAATCTACCATTTTCATCTGAGCATACTAAATCTCCAGGTTTTACATTACCTATTACTGAACCCCAAGGATTCTTTTTAGCTTTTTCACCTTCTATGAACCATGGTAATTGTATTGATGCATCAGTTCTTATTGGACCAAATTTGATACCATTAAATGCATCTTTGTCTCTTGTATATTCATTTCTTTCTAATACACCTAGAGGAACATTTGCTGGTCTAACGTCTTTTCTTACAACGCCATCTACACCAACATAACCTCCAGATTTAGATAAGAATTCATCAGTTTCATTTACTTCTGTACCTTCTTCTAATGCTACCCATATTCTACCTTCTAAGAATTGAGCTTGATCTGCACAATCTGCTAAAGCTCCACCAGCTTGGAAATCTTTAGTTTGAGCTAATCTTACTGCTTGACCACCATTAGCTATAGTTACTGCATTATGATAATGCATAGTATCTGTATCCATAACCATCATGTGTGGATCTGCTGCTACTATTCTACCTTTAGGTATAACTATTTGATTGTAACCATAAGCCCAACCATATCTAAATAAACTTGGTAGTCTTGGGTCTAGACCATATTTAGTATTTAATACGTCATGGTCATTGATATTTAATTGATTGTTACTTCTGTTAATTCTTTGTCCGTCATGTCTATGACCTGGTATTCCGTCATTTACGAACATTTCTCCTCTAGCACCTTGTTGTAACATGTCTTGTGCTGAGAAAGTATAAGGATATAATGCCATATTATTATTCCACCTTCCTTTTTATTATCTCTTAGTAAATTTGCTAAACATAATGTCCAAGTCTATAGCTTGGTCTTGTTCAGATTCTTTTAAATTTTGTTTATTTGTGTTGTCTAATTTATCGTCTACTATTGCAGAAGATTTGATTTGTTGAATTGTTTTGACACAATTTATAGATGAACTAGATATTTCAGATAAGCTGTTGTATTCACTTTCTAATATATCTAAACTAGTTCCCATTTGTAGTTCTGAATCTTTTTCTTTAAGACCAAAAGATGTTCTTAAATCATTTATTTTTTCTATTAAGTCATGTTTTACAATACTTTCTATTTTGATTTTATCTTGTTCAGCAGACTCTCTTAATTCTTTTTCTTCTTCATATTTCTTTTTAAATAAAGCAACATCTGCTGTAAGATGTTTAATTTTGTCTTCCATGTCCTTAATTATTTCTTTTAATTCTTCTTTGTCTTCGTCTTTGTCCTGTTCGTCTTTAGGATCTTCTTGTTTTGGATCTTCTTTAGGCTTGTCGTCTTCAGCTTTAGAATCTTTATCGTCATCAGCACCTTTAGGTTCTTCTTCAGGTTTTTTTGCTTCAGGCTGTTCCTTAGCTGGATCTTCTTCAGGCTCTTTCTTTTGATCAGGTTTTGGATCTGGTTCAGCAGGTGGTTCTGGTTTTTTGTCTTCAGGTTCTGCTGGTTTTGGATCTTCTTTAGGTTTTGCTTTTTCTTCAGCATCTTTCTTTATCTTATTTTCTTGAGATTCTGCCAATGCTTTAGAAAAAACATCTTCAAATATATTGTTTGACAAATCATTCACCTCTTTCTCGTTACTAGATTCTGTCATTAAGGCAATCTCTTTTTGGTTTGTTATAGGTTCTTCACTATATGCATATTTATCAGAAGGAACTATCACATAAGATATTTCTTTAGGTTCTATTCTTTTTACTACCCAGTAGCATAGTTTACCATCGTAGTATCTGCCTTTTTCATGTTCACAGAAACCTTCTCTGGCTATGTTTTTGCCACATATAGAACATCTTAAGTCTTTAGCTCTTGCTCCTATAGATAAAGTTTTAAGTGTTTTGTTTAAAACACCTTCTTTACCTTCTTGGTCTCCTATTGCAAATAAAAATCTAAGCGCTGGAGTGTTAGTTCTTTTGCTTTCTTTTACATATTCTGCTTTTTTAATTCTTCCGATAATTTTACTATCATGTTCTTTATGATGATAGATAATAGGTATGCCATAAGGAGTTGTCCATAATGGTACAGATTCTTTTAAACAATTAGGTTCATAATATGTATAATTTCCTGTTATGATAGAATGTACACCTTCTGCAGGAACATATAATGAGTCTGTAGGATTAAATTGTCCATCTGATTCTGCCAATTCATTAACTTCTGTAGCAAGTGATGGTTCAGTTGAAAAACCAACATTTAATTCCTCTATAAGTTCTATGTACATATTATTCACCCCTTTCATATACTACTGTACTGTTCTCTACGTCATATTTATATAAATCATCGTAATCGAACGTGTCAGTATTTATTTCTTCATATTCATTATTACTTAATATATAAGCTTTTTCTGCTTCATTTAATGAACTTGTCTTTATATATGAATACATATATGCCATAGAAGAAACATGATTGTTGATGTCATTTATTTCTTCTAAATATTCATCAAATGATATGTCACCATTATTATTACTGCTTTCTTTTGCTTCTTGTAAAACATAATCTACTTTTTTATCTATGATATTATAGAAAAATTGTAAATCTATAGTTTCTTTTGGAATTAATTTATAATCCTCTGATAAAGCATTTAATGTGACAGTTGAATCATTCATGGCATTTAAAGAATTAGCCTTTATGCTCTTATAAGCTGTATTTAATAATAATTGTCTATAAGAGTCTAATTCTTTTACTTTAACTGAAGTAGTACCATGTTGATTTTGTGGTCTATTATTGTTTGTTACAGCTTTACTTGGCTGTTTTTTTCCAGAAGTGTTTCTTGCTTTTTTAGTAGTAGTGCTTGTTCCAGACTTAGAATTGTCAGATAATGACGCAGAATTTTTAGCTTGAACTTTGGCTTGTTCTAATGCATGCTTAGCATTAACATCTGCAAGTTTAACTTGCCATTCACCAGTTCTATCTATAGATTTCAAGTTTGAATCGTCTTTGATCATCTTATCATATAATCTAGATTCATCTGCAGAATCACGTATACCAAGTTCACGTCTGAATTCTTCGAATGTAGTACCATTAGATTGATATTTAAGCATTTCATGATTTTCTTTTTTGATTTTAGTTTCTATAGATATTTCATTAAATACATATCTTACTTCATTGTTAGAATCAAGTATATCAAATCCTCCCTCTAGCAATAATTCATTTATAATTGTATTTTCTATCCATATGCTCATTATTCTTTGTATATATTTAACGGTATTGTGTATTTGAGCTTCCATAGAATCTGCATCTTGTTTAGCTCCACCTCTACCCATTTGAGAAGCAGATAATTCAAGAGCAGAGAATGCTCTGTTTTCGAAGTATTCTAGGTAAGGTTTTGCATCTAATGCATTACCCTCTGCACCTATGGCTTTTATTTCAGATTTTTCATTAGTAATTATTAATCCGTCAAGTGATGAAGTTTCGACTTCTCTTTTTGCTCTGTCTATTTCAGTCTGAGACGCTTGAAATCCAGCTTGCGGTATACCTATTTTCCATTGATATAATGGCATAGCAAATCTATGAATAAGAGCTACAACATTACCTTCAATTTTTCTTAATAACTTAACATCATCAAGAGCAGCTATTACTCTAGGAGTACCAAAAGAATTATTGGCATCTTTATCATAGTACATATGTATAACATCTTCTGGTTTAAATTGCTTTTTATTTAATCCTACTCCTTGTTCATATTTAATTATGTTTCCATATTTATCTCTCTTAATTTTGATAGTTGCAGGGTCAACTCTAAAATAGCCGCCTACTGGATTTTCATCAAGAATGCCTACTGCTTTTATTGTAGGTATTTTTTCTATTCTTGATTTAATAAGAAATGCATTAGAATATTTAACTAAATCGTCTCCTATTTCTTGAAATAATATTTCCATAGGTTTTCCTGTAGCAAGAGTCATAATTTTAAATCTCTTAGAAATATAATCTATTGCTTGTTGATTTTCTGATTTTAATTGATAGCCTTCTTTATATAAAAGATATGAATATTTAGAGAAGGCTATTTTTATATAAGAATCTGCTTCTGCAGCTTCTTTAATCTCTAATAAATTATATTCTGGTCTTTTAAAACTCTCTCTTCTATATGTTTCTTGGTTAATATAACCTACTGCTTTAACTGCAAATCTTTTTAATTCTTTGTCATTAGCACTAGATATATCAAAAGACAAACCTTCTGAAACGTCGTTGTTTAATTCTTTATCATGTTTTTTAGGATATAACCAATTTCTTATTCCCATATTACAACACGTCCTCTTAGTCTTTTATTACAGCTAGCACGTCACATTCTTTTAATAAAAGATATTTTTTATTTCCAACAATAACTTGTGTTCCAGCGTATTTATTAAATAATACTTGTTCACCAGCTTTTACTCTTAAAGGTACTAATTGTCCATTATTAAGCAATCTACCTTCACCTACTGCAACAACTTTTGCTATATCTTGTCTAGATTCTGCATCAGTTCTCGCTGTTCTAGGTAATACTATACCACTTTCAGTTGTTATTTCAGTTCTTTCTTCCATTGGTAATTCTATTATTATGTTATCTCCTATTGGTTCTAATATCATTTATTTCTTCCACCTTTCTCTGTTAATACACCCTTAGATAATATGTTTGTTATTAAATCAGATATGACATTGTCTGTTATAGTTAAAGATGAATCCATATATCTAAATAAATTTTCATATGTTTTATCATATTTTAAACTATAATCATGTCTACAAGATTTCAATATATTGTTAGACAATGATGCTGATTTATCAGTATTTTTCGCATATGGTATGCTTTCATATTTTTTTCTTAGCCCATATATAGTCATAAAACTTTTAAGATGATACAATGTTTGATTAAAATTAAAATTGCCATTATAAAAATCTAGCTTTACATTTGAAACATTTTCTGATCTCAAAGCAGTATCTAGTAGATGTCTATATGAGCTTACTATATCTTTATTACTTATTTGAATGTTGTTATATATAAAGAAATAATCATTTAAATCTTTTTGATTAATTGTTGAATAAAAAGATCGATAATATCTGCTTAAGACTGTTTTGAGTCTATTCATATAATATCGCAATAAATCATATAAATTTTTTTGAAATTCTTCATCTACTATAGAAGGAGTAGGTTTTGGAGGCTTTATAATTATAAAAGCAGGAGGATCTGGTTGAGGCATATCATCTGGATTATCCGGTTCTTTATCAGGATCTGGAGTTGGTGGATAATGAGGAGGATAATCTGGGCGATTATGATTATTATTGTTGTCATCTGGTTTAGGAGTAGGTGTAGGATTAGGATGTACATCTGGTTTATTATTGTTATTATTGTGATCAGGTTTATCTGGATTAGGTTTGTTTGTATCATTATCATTTATAACTAATACATTACACGTATCCGTTTTATTACCGTCTTCACTTGCAACAGTAATCATACATTCTCCTACTTTTACGCCAGTTACTAAGCCAGTTTGTGATACTGTAGCCAAATCGTTTCTAGTACAACTCCATATGAGTTTTTTATTTGTTGCATTTTTAGGATATATTATGGCATTTAATTGTTTAGAATGTCCTACTTTAACTATTATATTTGTTCTATCCAAAGCAATTTCTTCTATATGAACAGTGCCGTCTTCATCACCATTGTTTGGTTTATCTGGATCTACTATAGGTGGCTTTGGTATTATTGGATCTGGTTTATCGTTGTCACCAGGAGTATCTGGTTTATTACCATCTGTAGGTAGATTTGTTTCTAATACAGATACGACACATTCATCTGTTTTGTTATATGAACTTGTTACTTTAATTACTACATTACCTGCCTTTAATCCAGTTACAATCCCATCTTCTACGGTTGCTATATTTTCATCATTTGATTCCCATTTTGTTACAATGTTGCTAGGATCTGTGGTTGGTACGCAAATAGCTTTTAACAAAATTTCTGAACCTTTTTTTATAGATACTGCTCTTTTATTCAAATAAATGCCATATTCAGCTTTAGCTGAATTGTCTATAAATTGTGTTCTATTAGTAATTTTAGTCTTTATTTGATTATGTATATAATTATAATAAGTATCTCTTAATGGTTGATACACCTCAAAAACATTATCTCTTAACTTAGTTGGTAAAGGACCTCTTAACATACTATCTACTATTTTTATATCTTCTTCTATAGGATCGACTTGCGTTTCTTCTTCTGTTTGATTATCGTTTGTTATATCATTACTTTTTCTTCTATAGGTTCCTATGTCGGAATCATATATCTCTTCATAATCTATATCGGGTCTATAGCCTATATGTTTATCTTCTGACACTATAATACCTCCTATCTACCACCCCAGCCTCTCAATCCTGAGTCTCTACTCCATGGGCCAGTAGTAGTATTTTTCTTGTATTCGTTTGGTTCAAACGAACTTAAATCTGTTTTAACCCAAACTTGTCTTTCGCCTCGAAGTTCAGAAAAATCAGTATTTTCCCAAAATTCTTTAACTTCTGGTTTCATTTGTGGTTTTATTGTTGTATTACCTGATTTTAGCATTTGATTTTCTGTTAAGTTAACATTAGATACTTCTATTTTAGAACTTACATCTAAATCTTGCATAACTCCTGTTAGTTGTTTAAATTCCATAACCATTGCTAAATAAGCTAATCCCAATGCATCAACAAAGTGTTCATTCTTGCTTGTAAATGTAGGTACGCCATTTGCACCTATTTTATCTACTTCATAATCTATTAATTGTTTATATAAAACTTCGTCATATGGACTTAATATAATAGATTCTCTTTCAAAAGCAATTTGTAATTGAGATACCATAAACGGTTTCATTGCTTTATTATCTTCTTCACCAGTAGTTGGATCTAACACTTTTACTTTATTACTAAATGACCAACCAACTACTTTTTGTTTTAAGCCAGATTCTGGGTGCTCTTCCCCATATATATGTAAACGTTCTATTTGATATTCACCAGAACCACGATCGCAATATATCCAAGAAGGATTATATATTTCATTAAGTTCTATTATTTTATTAACTGCATTATCATATGAATATTCAGCTTTTGGCATTTCGTAACGTTTTAATACTTTAAATTTATTTAATATAGTATCAAATTCTAAAATTAATAATGAAGATGATGCCCCATATTTATCCCAGTCAACACCCATAGTTCTAAATACGTTACGAGGAGCAGTATTGTATTCGTCATAGAATAATTCTAAAGGCCATGAATTGTTTTCTTTACATCTTTTTTCTTGATAATAATCCAATGGATTATATGCATAATCTAGCATATGTATAGCTTTATCAAGTTTAACTTTATCGAATACCCCTAATTCTTGAGAACCAAATTCTGCTAAAACTTCATGTACATAACCTTGTTCAGATAATATAGCTCTGAATTCTGCTTCCATTTCATCATTCCAACCAGGGTTATGTGTAGAAGGATGATAATGTTCAGTATATCCAGCTGTTTTATCTGTGCAACATTTGTAGAAGTTACCACGTTTACCTGTAGGTGTAGAACTCATTATAACACGTATATCTGGTCTTTCACCTGCTATCATTAATATAGAGTCAAAGTCACCATCTGCCATGTAGTCACATTCATCTAATATTAATAAATCTGCTGCTTGTCCTCTGATTGATGCTCCAGAAGAACCAGAAGATGCTCCTGTAGTAAATCCCATTATTAAACTACCATTATCAAATTCTATTTTATATGGATTCTTTGTAGCCGATACTACTCTAGCATTTAATAATGGACTAGAATTTCTTAATTCATTTATTCTTTGGAATAATAATCTGATTTGATTTTCATAAGGAGTGATCAATAAAACTCTGTAATTTCTATGATTGCACGCATTATATAATGATTCTACAACCATGCATTCTGATTTACCTGTACGTCTACCACATCTATATACTTTCTTTTTTGATTTATCTTTTATCATTTGCGATTGATACCAACGTGCTGTCCACGGTGTATCTCGCTTTAGTGTCTTATCGTATGTAACAAGAAACACTTGAGCCCATTTAACTGGGTCGCTATTTATCTCTTTTAATTTGGCTAATTGTGCCTTACTTAGTGCCATCTTTATTTATCACCTCAATCTCTATAGTTTCATCTCCTATTCTATCAATAAGAAATCTTGTATTTGTTACGTCATCTATTAATAAATACTTACAAGGAAAAACGCAAATTAATCTGTTATTATTGACTGAAGATATGAATATGGTTCCATTAAGAATAGTAATGATATCTTCTCTGCATTTGTACTCAAGTTTCATTTTCTTGGCTAATACACGTATATAATCTTTCATGTTTTTTACTTCTGACTTTGATTTGACATGTATTTTTATTTTTATTGGTTCTGTTGCAACAATACTTTCTAATATTGCCTTACAGGCTATAACAAATGTTTTGCCTTTTTGTCTTTCAATTTCTACACTTGAATCTCCGAGTAGAACATCAATTTGCTCGTCTGTAAATTGTATATCATAAATTTCTTCCATTGTATTTATTATCATGACTTTCTTTTCGTAACTCATAAATATACCCTCCTTTAAACTATCTGTGCAAATATTTAGCTTCATTACCCATTAATGTTTGTTCAAGTCTGTACTGACTCATTTTAGCAAGTTCCATACCAGACTGTCTCATTGTAGCTAATTGTTGTGTATCTTGGAAACTAGCGTCACCAAACGTAGAAAAACGAGCTGCTGAATTCATTCTTCTAGTTTCCTTGAATAAAGCTGCTGCACCTTTAACAGCTAAATCTGGAACTTCTTTTACAAGATTTAATGCCATATAAGCACCGAAGCCTAGAGTTTCAGATAATACAAAATCCACACCGGCTCTAGCAGCTGATGATAGTACTGATCTACCTTCACGTCTATTATCTTTATATGTGCCTATAGCAGTTATTCCAGATATTACTCCACCGACACCTATTTCTTTAACAAATTCACTAGGACTCATTTTACTTATATCTCTTTTTGATTTTGTTACATTTCTTTTTAATTTGGATAATGCCTGTTCCTTAGTTAATCCTTCTTTTGCTGCTTTAATTTCGCTTTCTATCTTAGCTTTTTCTTTATCTGATAACTGTGTAAGATCTATTCCTTCTAACTGTTCTAGTTTTCCAGAAAAATCATTTTCAGCTAAATCTTTTAACTCTTGGTTTATTTTACCTTCAGTATTTCTATTATTATAATCTTGTTTTGCTTTTTTTCTCTTATCTTTTAATGCTTTCTTTTGATTTTTAAATTTATCTAATTCATCTGATGCATCAGCCAATTCTCTTCTTGCTTTGTCTTTTTGAGCTGTAGTAAGTCTAGGATCATCTACTTGTTTTTCAAGATCGCTAACTTTCTTTCTTAATTCTTTTTCTTTTCCTTTATTATTTTCTTTGAAACCACTTAAATCTTGTTCTGCAGCATCGAGATCATCTTTAAACATTTTTTCTCTTTCATTTATAAAGTTTCTCTCATCAGCGGTATAAGGTTCAAAATTACCTCCGCCGCCTTCCCACCATTTGTCACGTTCTGCAGTTACATCAAGATTAAATGCATTTGCATCTGATTCAGACCAATCAGCTTTTCTTTTTTTAGCGATATTTCCGGCTTCTTCAAATGCTTCTTCTGCTCTTCTTCTTGCATCATCTATTTCATCAGCATCTATAAAAGATGCTCCAGAAATTTTTCTTTCCCCTTGTTTTCCTCTTTTGTATCGTTCTACTTTATTTCCTATTGTATTTTTTGAATTATACATTTCGGATTCAAGAATACCATTTTTATTATGAGTCATTACGTATCTTAATTCATCTTCGCCAGTACTAGTAAAGCTTCTTTCGATTATATTTCCATTTCTACGATTACGTACTACACTAACTCTACCTTGAGATGTTCTAACATTAAGATACTCGTATTTTCCTTTTTTTGATAAGTCAAAAACACTTTGTCTCTTTGCTCTTCTATTATTAGCTAATACATCTTTTATTTCTTTATATGTATCTTTAGTTTGTTGTAAAACTGTTTTCTTTTGTTTTGGAGGTGGTGGTGGATTTTTTATAGCATCTCTAATTATTTCTTCAGCTGAATATTGTTGATTATATTTAGGTTTCGTAGGATTATCTTTTGCCCATTTTTTTTCACGAGCTTCCACCGCTTCTCTTCTTAAATCATTGAGTGTTTGTGGTTTTCCTTTTTCGTAATTTTTATATTTTTTTTGTTGATTATATTGAGGTTCAGTTTTTCCTTCTTTTTTCCATTTTTCTTTACGAGCATTTTCTGCTTGGTCTACCACATCATCAAATGTTTTTTTAGATTTTTTAACAGATTCTTCTCCAGTTTTTGTGGCATTTTCTACAACTTTTTCTGTTTGGTTTTCTCCATTGATATTGTATTTTTCGCTTACTCTGTCTAGATTAGTCATGAAATCATCATGAGCTTGATCATATCGTCTTCTAGCCTCTTCAGCATCAATCTTACCTTCACGAAGATCTTTTTGTATTTGTTTTTCTACGGCATCATTTTGATTTATATAATAATTCATCTCTTGAGAATATTTTACTGTTTTGTCTAGTTCTTTTTCAAACTGTTTTTCTCTTTCAGTTTTTTCTCTCGTCTTAGTGTTTTTTTCTGGTTTAGGTTCCGTTTTAGTCTCTGGTTGTGGCTCAGGTTCAGGGGTCGATTCAGTTTTAACTTCTTCAGTTTCCCCTGATTCATTTGAATTTTTAAGGCGCTGGTGTTGTTTGGACTCTTCTACTTGTTTATCAACCATAGTTTGTCTTTCAGTTTTGACTCTAGCTTTTTCAGCTTCTCTTTGTTCTCGTCCTTCTATTATATTTTTTGCTTTTTCTTGATATGCTTCAGACAATTTTTCCTTACCAGGGTTTTCGTTCCATATATCTGCATCGTTTTCATAATAAGCATTTTTTCGAACTTCTTTTTCTAATTTAGCTTTGGCATTTTTTTGTCTAATCTCTTCTAGGCTTTCTTCCTTTGATTTTAATTTAGTAGTTTTAACTTCTGATGCTTTATCTAAATAATTATTGACTATTTTATCAATATGTTGTTCTTTTATGCCATTGTCTCCAATTTTAACATCTTTTCCTATTGCATATTTATATGAAGTCAACGTATTGTCATTATAATTATAACGATTAAGTATAAGATTATCGCCTCTTATTTTAAGAACATCATTAGTATTTTTATTTTTATCTAGTCTACCAATAGTTCGACTAGTCATTGTTTTTGCTCCATCGAATTCGGTAGTAACACGTACGCCATCTATTTCTTTTGTTAAACTTCTGGCATCAGCTACGCTTCCCTTTTTTTTATTGTATATACCTTTTTTTAGTTTTTCTTTTTCATTTATTTCTTGTACGATTTTTCTTCTTTCTTCAATGGATTTTTGCATATCTTTTTCAGTAAGTGGGGTAGAACTTGTTTCATCATATTCATAAGCTGAATCCCTTAATCTTCTGGGTGTTTTTTCTGTTTGTGGAGGTTTTGCAGTATTATGATCTACATGAGGTTCACTAACATTAGAAGTTTTAGAGCTTGTTTTATTTGGCTTAACATCTAGACCAGATTTTTTACGGACCCAATATGGAAGTTCCGCATTGCTTTCAGCAGCATCGTGCATTAAGCTCTTAAACTCTATTGAATCTTCTTTATATAATAAATCATAATTTTGATAAATTGCATTACCATTTATTGTAGCAACAGCTTCTGTAAGCTTTCCGTTTTTATTTATCATTCCTTCAAAATCAATAAGATCATGTGTACCAAATACATCATAACCTCCACCTTCTACTTGAGTTGCAATAAGTGGTGATAAAGATGATACCGTATTTATACCTTTGACTGAATATCTACCAGAACCCTTTTTTAAATGTTTATTTTCTCTTACTTTTCGAGGCTGTTCATGAACAGTTGATTTTTGAGAAATTGGTGTATCTGCTTTAGTTGGAACATGTTTATTTGTTCTTTCGACTCTTTTTTCATGAGCTAATCTATTAGAAACATCCATTTTTCCGACTTCTTCGGAAACTAAATTATTTGCATTAACGTGATTATATGGTTTATCGGAAGCATATTTTTTAGTTGTTACACTGCCATTATTATAATTATAAATTCTTTCTATTGCATCTTTTTCATTATTTTGTATTATAGTTAAAGTATTGTCTTTTTTGTTAAAATTTGAAGTTTTTACATCTATGCTACGTTTTCTTCCGTCAATTTCTAATTCTCTACTGTTAATTACACGTCTAAAATTAGGATTTTCAGAAACCATTGTTGTTCTACCGTTACGCTCATATTTAGCATGATATGAATTATGACCAGGATTGCTAGGTTTGTTTTTATTATTTGCATCATTAAGCCATGAGAATTTATTGTTCAATCTTTCTAAATCCAAATCTATTTTTTCGAATTTTTTAGACTGCTTTTCTATTGCTTTTTTAGCTCTTGATAAATCTGCAGCTTTTTTTGCATTTCTTACTTTATTAATAAGACCCATATTTTTCACCTCCTTTTTTATTTAAATTTTTAATAAATTCCATTATGTCGTTGATTATGTAAAGCAAATACTAAATCACCAGTTGCCCCAGCATTATTGGCATATGAACGACCTATTTGTTGTCCACTTACTTGTTGCCCTTGAGCGTAAGTATTTATAGGTGCATTTGATCTTAATGTGCCATCATTAGTACCTTTTTGCATTTCCATAAAGTCATTTGCTGCCTTTCCTGTACCAGCTATTAACATACCAGCACCAATAACACCTATTCCAAAAGGTGTTGCTTTTACACCTAATAAAGCTGACGCTTCATCTCTTCTGAACATAGCTGTTTTTTTAGCTAGCTTTGTTATTGGATGATCTGCACCAAAATAATTAGTAGTTAATGGTGCATCACCTATTAACTGTTTTCTTAATAATGATCCAGATCTTCCAATAAACTCAGCTTCATTAGATAATCCGTGTATAGTATATCCTATGCCACGTTTGCCTTTATCAAGTCCTGCTCGGCCTATCGATTTATAATCCACCTTTCGTGCTGCATTAACTAGATCTATTGCTTTTCCTGCGGCTGCTCCAGCAATAGTACCCAGAACACTACCACCATTTCTTGCTAATGGTGAAAATATATTTTTCAATAAAGCATCATTAGTCTTTTTAAAAGCAGGACCTATTTTTGCTATTCTATCTACTAAACTCATTTAATATTCCTACTTTCTATATAAAAGGCACACCTGGAACATTAACATTTCCATATCTATCTCTGTATAATCCTCCACCAGTAGCAACTCTACCAACCAAACTTCCAGCTACCGCCGTACCAGCTATTGCTGTTTTATTATATCCTACTCTCTTACCAGCTTCATCAAATGCAGAATGTCCATTAACTATAGCAGTTTTAATGGAAGGTTTGAATTTTGCCAATTCTTTCTCTCCCATTCCTTTTGCTACATTATCTGCATATACTGCTTTAGCAGCATTGTAATCTTTTATAGAGTCTCTTATACCTCCTCCTATAAAGTTACCAACTTTATATCCTGTTTTGCCTTTTATTTCATTTAAACTTTTTTCTATTGTTTTTTCTGGATTTTTACCAAATATTTGTTCTGCTTTAACTCCTTGCCTTTGTAGATTTTTAATAACATCTTCGGTAGTTTTAGTTGTCATACCAGTATATACATCTCTCGCAAAGTTTTTCATTTTAACAGCTATACTGTCTACTACTTGTTTTTCACCAGCCATATTTATCACTTATCCTTTCATTTATAATGTATCCCTTCCAGGATCTTCTAGGTCCTTAAATTCCTCTGGAACTTCATCTACAATAAAATCATTATCCATATTAGCAGATAGAATATCCATAAAACTTCTTTCATCTGATACTTTCATACGAGCCTTTTCTTTTCTAGTACCCATCATATCAGATAATATTCTAGCTCTCATTTTTGAATGTCTTTCATATAATTCTAATGGCTTACTTATTTCTTTTCTATAAAAGTTTTCATTCGCTTCATTAGAACCAGCATATACTTCTTCAATAGCTATACCCTCTTGAGATAATAATGCTTGCGCTCTTTCCATCATTACATCACAGTTTACTAATTCTTTAATTAATGTCATATCAGTATAAGATGAATCAGGTGTCAAATCGTAATCTCTACAATAACCAGCTAAACTCTTTTCTATTAATGATGTTTCTAGGACGCATTTTTCTCCAATAGGAGCTAAATCATAATCTAATATAGTACATGCTTGAGCATAAGGACATTCATCACCTTTGCATGTCAAAGGTATTCTGGCATATAAACCAGTTTTTGTACTTAACATAGACATTGCCGCACTCTTAGCTTCTAGTGCTGCAGGAGAATAATTCCATGGATTATTATTCTTAGATAACATATTTTCCATAGCTTCTCTGTTTTTGACGGCATTCTCATGATTAAGTTCACTTATTTCATTTTTAATGTCCATTATCTATGTCCTCCATTTCTTCCATTAATTCATTATATTGTTCTATTCCATCTTCAAAATTAAATGAGTGGAATAATTCATCATCTTCGTCTGAATACATTTTATTTTCTATTAAGAATTTACATTCTTCTGGAACATAATCGTCTTTAATAATAAGATCTTCTGCTGTAAATGTATATTTAATATTGTAGTCATTAGAGCCAAAATCTTCTTGATATACATTGACTCCAGTTAATAAATATCTTTCAGTTTCTATTGTATGAATTTCTTCAAAATAAGGATGTGTAGATAATATTCCAACTACTTTTGTATTAAATTCATCTACATCCGTAGGGTCAGAAACTCTAGTAATACTGCATTTGCCATTAACAAATGTCTCAGTGTTAATTTTTATTTGTGCCATAAGACTCACCTCCTATCAAGTTATTATTACTCATAATGCATTCTGATTTAAATACTCTAGGCCGATGTCAATGAATAATAGAAATTTTTCTAAAATATATATATGCGATGTCAATGCTTATAGAGAAACTAAAAAATAAAAAATTTGGCGAGGGTCTACCTTTATATATATACGTAGTAATACGTATATTTCTTGCCCCGGGGTACTTAGGGTTTCCAAAGTATCTTGGAGCAAGAACAGGTTACGTAACTTGACCTGATCCAACATCTAACTCAATAGAAGGTAGGATAGAGTTAGTACAGGAGACCTACCGCAGAGACCACTGCGAGACTCTTGGTCACAGTTGTCTACGCAACTGCTCGTAGATGACTTAACATGGGTAATAGCATCCAGCTCATGCATTAAACGAATTAATGTATTCATTTAAAATGTAATTCGTTTGTATCGATGAGTGCCCGGGACAGAGATATGGCATATCTCTATGCATACTCTACACTAACAAATATATAAGTAGAGAATCATATGTGGTTTGTATTTAGCCAATACAAGGAGTACATAGTACTCAGTACCACAATGCATAACCAAATGGTATAGATATATGTAGAATGTAGTAGACAACATATATATATCGAGATACATAAACACAGTACTATATGTACATATATACATTGTATATGTGTATGTATAGTACTTTTATTTCTTTTTTTTAATAATTGAATACATATTTATTAATATACATATTAGTAGATATATATTTGATTATTAATTAATTAGTAATCAATAAATAAAATATTAATAATGAGAATCTACAATCTCATGGTACAAACAGTGTAGCGTATATACATATATATGTATATATGAAAGTAATGGGTTGGGAAGCCCTAGTGTAATGTTAAACAAAAAGGGGGAAAATTAAAATGATAAAAGAAACAATAATAAAAGAATCAATAAGTTTAATAAATACATTAATTGATGATATGGATTTTAGTCCATACATCATTGATGAAAGGGTGTCTAACATAGTTGCGTCTAAAGCACGTACTATGTTAAATGTCCAAGCTCCTGTATATTTTGAGGAACTTGGGAAATCAACCCTAGGTAGACATTCGTACTACCTAACAAACAAGGGGGCATTAAGTGTTGTACAAATCAACGAATGCTTAAGTCCCTCAAACGTGGCAGAACTATATAAGAAAGACGAAAGTTCTGCTACATTCTTCTTTGAAAGAATATTCGAAGCTGTACTTCATGAGTACAGACATGTATTCCAAAGAAGAAGAAACATGTACTCTTTAGAGTACATCAAATCAAGCGAGGACTACGACAATTATCGTAATCAAGCTTGTGAAGTAGACGCTCGTGAATGGGCGTCTAAAATATGGGAAGAAAATGGTGCTCAATTATTGAGTGCCATTTTTAATTTTCTAGAAGATCTATATTTCGATCTTTTAGAAGATGGATGGAAATAGATTTATAGTTTATAGGGTGGCTGGTTGGGAAACTTGTGTTATACATGTATAAAGTATAGAGTCTTGAGTGGTTCTCTCTCTGTACTAATCTAATTCTCTAAGAATCACTAAAAATAATTTAACTTATGGGATTTTCTCTTTGTTCCTTAAGGTATAAACGAAGAGCGTTATGTACTGTACATGTCATTTGTGTGCATTTCGTAAAGTAAGTTGGGTTGGGAGGCCCTTATAAAATGACTAAATTATCAAACTTATTATCAGTAGAAGAAATAGTAAAATTACAAGAAGCCAAAGAAACAGCTAAAAGATTAGAAATACCAGCAATACTAGTACAAAGAAACATAACTTCAGTAAATGAAAAAGCAGATAAAAACACTGAAGAACTAGAAAACAATATAGAAAGTAAAATACTTAAAGGGGGAAGAAATATGAAATTAGATTTACAATTATTAGCAAAAAGAAATAATGACAAAGATGACAAAGCAGACATTAATGTAATAGGAGAGCTTTGTAGTGAACCAAGAATGTTGGCTTTCAATAGAGACCTAAAATACAGTTTATATGAAACTGGATTTATAGTTGACAGAATAAATATAGAAATAAACAAAGATAGCCAAATAGCAACTCAAAGATTCTGCAGATCATTAGAAGGAACTGTACAAATGTTCAAATTCTTTGATGTTGATGCTGAAGAATCTTCTTATGTAGTTGAAAGTTACGACCAATATGGTAACGTAGACGAAACTACTGTTAGAAAGACTGGTATCAAAAATATGCCTTTAGGTGCTATGACAGTTCCAGCATATACAGAATTTGATGCTAATGACAAGAGAATAGAATGGAACACTCATAAAAAATTAAGTGAAGATGTTATAGTATTCCAATTCTCAGCAAAAGGAATGTCTATGAAGGCTAGAGATGCTGCAGAAAAAATGGCTTCAACTTATGCCATAAATGGACTATTCATAGGTAAGGACAAAGATGGAAATAAAATAGCATATGAAACACTTGATGGATTAAAAGCATCAGGAAATACTCCAGTTGGTGTTTATAGAGGACATTTCTGTTCTACTAGCACATTAAAACATGGAGTTATATTCTTTACAAGAATGAATTGCTCATTAGAAGCATATGATGATGCACTAAATGGTATAATGAGTGATGAATTTGAAGCAGCAAGGGATGAAAAATGGGCACAACTTGATGAAATAACTCAAGGCGCACTAAGTGCTACAATAGAAGAATTAGAAAACAAGAGATTATCTTCTGTTGAAGGAGATAAAGCTATACAACCTAATAAATATTCTAAAGTATTTGTTAGACCAGGTCTAATAGCTGCAACTCCTATAATCCCATTTGGTAAGATAAGAAATATGTTTATCGTTAAAAACGACATTCTAACTGAAGAAGAATTTGGTTCTCAAAATGAAAGTATAAAAGCTGTAATGAGAGCTATGGGAATTGACAATAATTTCTCAGATGGTGGTGGTATAGTTTCACTAAAACAAATAAGACAAGCTGTTAAATTTGTAAGTGACAAACAATATACTGACAAACAAATATTAAGCCTTGGTTTACAATTAAGAGCAGACTTAGTAACTCTTAAAGGATTCTTTAGAGTTTATGATGAAAATATGCTTCTTGAAAGAGGTATAACTCTATTAAAATTAATGGCCAAAGTTATAGATGTATATTGTGAACAATCTGCAGATTATGTATCTATGGGTATTAAAAGACATTATACTGGTACTGAATTAGTTGCAATGCTAGAAGATCCTACTCAAAGATCTATAGTTGAGTTCATTATAAAAAATACAGACTTAATGGCTACAAAAAATGAGCTTAAAATGGTCAACTGGGATAAACTAGAAGAAAATGATGCAGCAGCTAATTTATATTTAGTTGATGCACAAAAAGCATCAGAATCTGAAACATCTAACCAAATGCTTAATAAAGTTTTAGATGTTTTCGAAGATGAAACAAAAGAAATGGTCGAAGCTATGGCCGATGAAGATGCATACAATATGACTGATATCGATCAAGCAAGAGATATCAGATTCAATAACAAATGCACAGGAATAGGTTCTAGACCATTAGATGCAATATTTGCATTGGATCCAGACAGTGCTAAGAAAGATGCTGGTTTAATGACTAGTTACTATACTAACACAGTGGATTCAGCTAAAGCTAAAATAGCTAGATGCAGAGTCGATACTAAATCTCCATACTTAGTTGCAACTTCAGACGACTATATATTAGGAAGTTATTTTGACGCTGAAGGCAATTGGAGACAATTAGATTTATTAGGCTCTAGAAAAGTTATAGATTATAGTCCTGAACAAATATCTAACCATGAAATAAATGGATCTGAAATAACTTGTATAGAAGTGTATTCAGCTAAAATAAATAAAGAAATAGCTGAACAAATAGAAGATTTAAGAGCCGATGGATTCTATTCTGAAAATGATTTAGTTAAAATAGAAACTAGCTTAAGAATACAAACTATGCTTAAATACCCTACTCAAGGTAGAAAAGAGTATGTGTTTGTTTTCTTCGTTTCTAATAAAGAAATGAGAGCTAGAATTTCTCATGAAAAAGACTGTGGTTTAATAACTGAGTCAAGAGAAAAAGCATTACTTAATTTCTATTTCAAATGCCCAATGTCTTGCATAATCATAGCAGCAGACAATAGCTTAAAGAATCAATTAGCTGGTTTCGACTTCGATGGAGATGCTGTTGTTACAGTTCCAAGAGTATTAAGTGAAAATAACGACGGCTATTTAGTATATGGTATATTCTATAACGGCAAAATAGTAAATGATTATACAAGTATACTAATCAAAAAATATATCAAAAATGGCAGAAAATATACTTGTACTTGTATAGTATATGATAAACCAGAATATAAATATCCTAGAAAACCAGTTCAACATGATTTATCAAATGCTAGTAGTAATACTCGCAGAAACAGAAAATATAGAAGTTCTGTAAAAAGAGCAACATATGTTGAAGACAATGCCATGATTAAAGAAATACAAGAAGCATTTGGTTATCCAACATTTGGATATGATGCTATAGACTTCTTAGGAAAACCTTATGTTCCTAACTACGAAGCAATTCAAGACAAGCTAGGTCTATACCATGCTTGTAACACAGTTGGTGACGACATCGGTATGACAATAGTTCTTTGTTCTGTTATAGTTATGACATCAATAGACGATGTTATGTTTAAAGATGGAGTATTTGATTATGAATTATTCCAAGATTTGTTTAGCCCATTGAGACCAGGAGTCGTTGATGAAAGAGTTTATCATCCAGCTACACTTGAATATAAATCTGTCTTCAATAGTGTACAATACGACGAAATTCATAATGATGATATAATCAGAAGAATAAGCGCTGTTAACAGATTTGGAGTAGAAAGAGAATACTTTAGAGTAGACAGAGAAGTTATAAACAAATTCTGTTTTAGAGTAGCTAGACTAAGAAAAGACATTACTAAAGGCGAATGGAAAATGTTAGTTGAAGATTTCAACCATATAACAAGAGCTCTTGGTGAATCATCTATAGATGCTAAAAAAGATGTTACTAAAACATTAGGCAAAACAGTATTTAATATTGTTGATAGAATGGTTAGATGCATGGGTAATATCAAAAATAAACATATCGAATCAAATGTTAATGATATAAGAACTGACAAAGGTAGAGCTAAAGATTTTGAATTCGATATGTATACTAGATTCGTAGACAACAGTTACTATATTGTAACAGATGATCCAATCGGTGATATCAAATTAAGAATGGCAGAAATATATGAATCTGCTATAAACACAGTTAGAATGGACATCATAAATGACAAAACAAACTATGATAGCTATAGAAAATATAATACAGGTATGAAATTCGAATATGAAAATACTGATTTAGCAAATCATGACTATATCAGTTATATCATCAAATCTAATATACCTGGTAGCAATGCGCCTAAATTAAGTAAATTCGAAAAAGAATTAATGCTTAATGGTGTTATAAATGTTGCTAAACTAGATGGCATAAACGACACAAAAGACGTAGTTAAAATGGCTATAGAAGATTCATTCTTTGATTCTAGTATATATAACAGCAGAGATATGAAAGCATTAAAAGAAGAGACTAGAAGATCAGAAAGCTATAACTTCGCAAGAAACTACAATGCTAGATTAAATACAGTTATGAATACTTATGGCGAATTATTTATACTAGAAAGATGCAATTTAGACACTATACCAGTAGTATTAAAACCTGTATTAGATTGTAAAAATTATTTAACTAAAGAAGACGAAGGAAAATACTTCAGCTTTACTGATGGTGTTTATGACTTCGATAAAGAATTCGAATTAGTTGATAATTACAGTGGTTCTGCTCAATACAGAGATGGTGAATTAGTTGTTGATTATGATCCAATAGATAGAATCACTGCAAATAAAAGAGTATTAACACTTAATATCGAAGCATTTGCTAAAGACAAAGGTGCTAAAATAAACTCTGTAGATTTTGATTCTACAGGTGAAGACATAGATGAAGGAACATCTTGGGGATTCAATGTAATCAATGACAGAACATCTAATCTATATTTCAAAGAAGATAGATATTTCGATGATTATGGCGAAAGCTATGTTGCATTAACTCTAGTAGATGAAGACGATAATGCTGTTGCATTAATAAGTCAAACACTAGACACTGATGCTTGGAAAGCTTTAATTGGAAAACGTTTTTCTGGTTGCATGTTAGTAGGTTATACTTACGACAGAGAAGAAAGAAGAACAACAACAAGTAGAGCTAAAGTAACAACAAGAGAATACAAATATATGATAAATGGTGAAGCTTTCTAGGCTTTATCTTTATATATATTTGTATTGTAATGCAGCTGGGAAGAAATTCCTGGCTGCTTTTTTATTTTGCTAAAAAAATTAAATTAATCAAGGAGGAATAAAAAAATGGCAAAAGTAAGAACTGTAGAAGAAATAATGGGATTTGTAAAAGAATTATCACCTTTAAAATTATATGAATTAAAAGGTGAATTCGAAGAGTATGTTTTAGAGGTAGGAAATCTATTCCATGGCTCAACAAAAGAATCTGTAGTAAAAGAATCTGTGGCACAAAAAGATGTAACACAAGAAGCTGTAAAAGTAGTGACAAAAGAAGTTGAATCAGCAAAAGCTACACAAGTTGAATCTGAACCAATAGCTGAAAAAGCAAATAAAAAAAATGGTTATAAAAAATCTAAAAATATGTCTGCCAGATCAGAATGGCAAGAATATTTTAAAAGAGTGGCAAAATCAGGATACCAACATGGTTCAGAATTGCCTGAAGATGCTCCACTAGTATTAACAGCTAGCGCAAAAGATACTGATGAATGTATTTTAGCTGCATTAGTTAACATCGATGGCGTTGCAACAAACGCAGTATGGAGTGGAGCATATCAAATGCCTATAGTCTTTGGAAAATTATCATTAAAGAGTTTGGAACAAATAAAAAAGGCTATTTTACATAAATTCCCAGAAAATGCTCAAAAAATAGAAGCTTGTAAAGGACCAAATGGTCAAGCAGAAAACTTCTACTATGATGAGCTAGAAGACGGAAATTTCTGTCATAGAATCACTCAAAAAGATGGTTCTATTGTATATTTTGGATATATAATAGATAAAGACATTTGCTTCTATAGAAATGTCGATGGCTCTACTTCTATAATAAATGTAAAATACTTCTTTATGCCAAGATGGGGAACTCACGATTGTAGAGATAATCAAGATGATGAAGTGATGGCTGTAAGTGCTTTGATAGATAGAGCTTTTGGAAATAACGATGACGATACTAGCAAAACTAGCAAAAATATAGAAGATGCTCAAGAAGAAGTTAATAACGAAGTTGAAAGACAAGCTAATATGGATAGAAGAGCTCAAATGAAAAACAATCAAAAAAGCAAGAAAAGAGATTTATCACAAGACAGAACAGCTAAAAGACATAAAAGAAGAGCTTATGATGAAGACTAGGGGGTGATGACGTATGCTTTCTATATTATTGTATTGTACCAGGCGTAGTTATTGTTATACTGTGTTTTAATTTAATTCCCCCCTTCGGGGCTATCGCTCGCTATCGCTCGTGTTCGCTATCGCTCACAGTGTCTATCGACACGCCTTCTGACGAAGCCATAATTATCATTATGACTTGTCCTCGGCTGCTATCGCAAGAAGAGGCTATCGCAAGAAAAGCTTCGCTCTAATGAAGTATTAATTGTAGAATCAATTTATATTGTAGATGTATACATAATATATAGTATGTGTACTCTTTTGGGTATGCTACGATATATGACGTGTGCTCTCGCTTGATATGATTTGATCCACAATTATGTGATAACTGTAAAAATAAGGAGGTCTTTATTATGGCAATAAGACATGGTAGAAGAAATAATTCAAACTCAAATTCTAGAAGAGAGGAAAAAGTTAATTTCGGATGCAAGAGACATCTTACTTGTTTATGTAATCATAGATTAGGTGACAACAGAGGACTTTTAGCAATATATGACCCAACAGAACTAGATAATACAATACAACAAGGTGACTTAGAAGAAATGAACTTATGTGCTCTTAGAGATATGTTAGAAGACATACCTGACAATGATGAAGAGTTAATCGACGTTAAAGAGAGAATATTTGTACCTGATTTCATGAGCTATTTAGTTAATGGAGACGTTACTGATATAGTAACTATGAAACGTAAATTAAATGGTGAAGAATTAGACCAAGACATTATAGACTTAATTGACGAAGTAGATACTATGCTTAGAAGTAAATCTAGAAATGTTAATGTGCGTCTTTACACATATCAACCACAAGATATGAAAGATGCATCAATAGCTTGGTCTAAAGAAATATTCAATGACTATATCGACAACTTAGGCAAAGGTTCTCAACCAGCTAAGACAGAAAATAAACCTAAGTCTTTGGAGGATCAGTTAGCTGAAGCATTAGCTAATAACGATATGCCAAAAGCTGAAATGATAATGGAATTCCAAAGACAACAAGTTGCATTGAGTAAGTCTCAAAATGCAGCAAGTTCTGAGTCTGAAACAGAAGCACAAGCATAAGACGAAAGGGTGGAGTGATCCACCTTTTTTGTTTTTGCTATGTCCTTTGACGTGTGCTATCATAATAGTATCATATAAAGTTCTAGAGAGTTAATCTATAAAGCTCTTTTCCATTGTAATAAATATTTTGCCTAGAATGGCATGGGAGGGAATAAACATGAAAGAAACAAAATATGATCCAGAAGGCATAACACCTTTAGAAGAACAAGAAGAAGAACCTACTTATGAAGAATGGACAGAAGATGGTTGCACTGGCGGTGGATGCCGTCAATGCATATACTGCGATGAATGTCCAACAGGACAAATGTCAGAATATTAATAATATATAGGAGGTGCTATTATGCTAAATTATAGATTGAGCACAAAAGGATTAGAAAGACAAAGTGTCATCAGAGGTGTTAGACACTTTGATACCAGAAAAGACGCAATGTTATACGCTGAATTCAAATATGGTATTAAGATGAAATATGAATCAGATTTTACTTGTGGTCACGCTGCATATCGTGGAACTAGATGGGATAGCGACACACAAAAGACAGTATATGCTTATACACCTGCAGGAGAATGGAGAGACGACCACGATGTCCTAGAAATTAGACACCAATGGGTCGATAAAGACGATAACTGGCACGATGTTCTAGTGGAATTTGTAACATATGCAGATGGGCATACATTTGCATATAGATACGGTAGAAAATATAATTTTATAGAAACTGTTTAGGGGGGTGCCTATATATGTACAAAATAGAAATATTCGAAGATAACAATAAAATGAAAGCTCTTGTAATAGATGGAGAGCTAGCATGTTTTTATACAGTAAGAGATAATGGACTTTTTGATATTGTCAGAGCCGATGAAGGAAGTGAAAATTTTGTATTCCTAGAATCCATGTTAGATTTGGATTTATTTGAATATAAAACTCATTTTTATGCTAGCCATATAAACAATCTATATGAGTTAGTGGAAGAGGGTGAAGTAGTTGCTTAGTATGTTTGGCTCATATTTCATCTTAAAATTAATAGCTCATATAATATGTTGGGCAGCACGCTTAGCAGATTAATAGCTATTTAATATAATGGGGAGTAACGTTAAAGCATGATAATGTTGCTCCCTGTTAATTAGTTATTATTTATATGCAGATAAATTGGCTTCAGCGGCATTCCGAATTCCGATCATTTATCGAGTCTTCTGACTCAGCCCTCAATTTTAGTTTTGCTGGAGCTTTTTTATGTGCATATAATAATGAGACAGAAAAATATATAATTTATATGTAGATCGATTGCCCTATAGACTTTACTTCCCCTTTTATATCTATAGGGTTATTTGTTGTGTGTATAAATTATAAGGAGGTATTTAATATGATTCATGAAGATGATTTAAGAATTGAAAGTTTATTAAGAGATTGTGAGGACCCATTTGATTTGGATCCTTGTAAGGGATGCATTTGTGAAGATTGTACTTCATGCTTTGAAGGAGGTGCATCTGAAGATAAATAGTAATAATACTACATATTTTATATTGATAAGGCCTGGGTAAAACTGGGTCTTATTTATTATATGTATATAAGAGAGCCTAGAACCCTCCCCCATTAGTGTTGTATAACTATATGACACGAACGTCTAGGCTTTGTTACATATGTATAATAAATTTAGGGGGCTTTATACATAAACAAATAAATAATTATAAATACTTGGAGGTATTAGATATGAAAATAATATTAACTGAAAAAGAAATGTATGGGTTACAAAAAGCATGGAATGGTACAAAAGATATATGTACTAGTGATGAAGATAGAAACAAATTAAATGACATTGAAAATAGAATAGCAAATAAAGCAGTAGCAAACAAAGACGGAGAAATAACATTTGAATTTGAAGAAGGAGATATAGTAGAAGGATTCTTAGCATCAGCATACATATTAGATGAAACAAAAGATGCAGCTCAAGACTTAGATAGATCATATAGAATGATGAGAGGTAAATGGACAGAAGTAGGATTAAAGATAGCGTCATTCGCCATGAAGACATTCATATTAAAGAGTCCATTCACTAGAAGCTTCTATAATAGTTTAAGTTATTATATTGCATCATTTAAGAGCGCATATGATAAAGCACTTACAATGGGCTTTAGTTTAGAGATAATAAAAGAATCAGATAAAGAAGTTATGCCAGATGATCCTAAAGAAGTATTAGCAGAACAATAATATGATACGAAGGGAGAGATTAGATATGCTTGAATTACTAGTAGGGGCCGCTCTTGGCTCCTCTTTAACTAAGAAATATAGCAAGATGACAAAAGAAGAAATAAAAGAAGATTTAGCAGCTAAAGCATCTACTATTGGTAAAGTAGCAGGTGCTGGTGCTGAATTAATATCTGAAAAAGTCTTTGCATCTAAAGAAGATATAGAGCATGAAGAACATAAACATAATGTAAATAACATTAATTATGCAAAGACAAATGGCATAAACATTAATGATATACAAGAATAATAAATATATAATTTAGAATAAAAATAAAAGGAGGGCCTTAATCATGGCTAAAGAAATAAAAGATAATAAAGAACAATTAGATAATGAAGAAGTAAAAGAAGAAACAAAAGAACCAAAGAAAGTAAATAAATTTGGAGGTATAGACATTAGTAGTCTTCCTGATCCAGAGGAAGATCCGATAGAAGAAATGCCTGCTACAATGAGAACATTAAAAATGTCAGCACCATATATAGATGAAATATATAAAAATATATTCATTCCATTAGGACTAACAGAAGAAACAGGATTAATAAGAATAGATCCTAGTGACGATAACAGTGACTTAACATTATGTTGGGATACAGTTAATCTTAGTTTAGAAGAAGACGATGAAGATTTATTCATTGAAGAAACTAATTATAAAGCTAGCTTGATAGAAGCATTATTATATGGTAGATATCAAGATGGATTAATGCCAGGAGCAAGAGACATTAACGGAGACAAATATAGAGTTCTAGGAGCAGAAAATCCTATTATAACACAATCATTTGAGATGACTGTGGATTTCAATAAAAAAGACGTAGATGAAGCAGTGAATCTAATAAAAGATGCTATTAAATTACCACCTGATTCATATAATGAAATATTTATATCTAAGAGACCAGCTTCTCCAGATACTACAGGATTTAATACACCTAAATGTAGTGTAATTATAATAAATAGATCAAATGAAGAAATGAGTAATTTATCTACAGCATTTAAGACAGAAAGATTTGGACGTAAAGTGAATAAAGCAATAAATAAATCATCACAAACAGTATATGGTACTGCTAAAATGGTTGGACAAAAGATAATGATACCTGGTGCAGAAGTTTTAGGTATGACTGCAGGTACATTAGCAGGTGCTACTGCACAATCTATAGGAGTAGCAGCAGTAGAAGGCGCAAATGAATTCAGAAAGAGTTTTAACATAAATGCTATTAAAGAAAGAACTGCAACTAAAGAACTAATAAGAGCATTCACAAAAGGTAAATCTAGTTCTTCTAGAGGAGGTGCATTCTAATAGCATAAGATATATGACTATGTATTGAACCGTATCTTTACATAGTCATATATTTTTTATATAGATGATATACATTAGTTCATAAAGTGCATATAGTAAAACACTAATATGCGCTAGTGAATAATTGACATCTATATACATGTGCTTTTTACAATTGCGCAGCCTGAGAAGCGAGCGTAGCGAGCGAATAAATGCGCAGCGTAGCGAGCACTATTACTTATAAAAAATTGAGCGTTATATATGAAATAAGCATATAGAACGGTACAGTTTGAAATAAGTAAAAAATGAGGCAATAAATGCCCCTACTGATGTGATAACGAAACATTGTGGAAGCATTTGACAATTCAATGGACCTTGAAGCCTCGTTTTCGCAAAATAATAGTAAAATAATTAAAATTTTGCGTGGTGCGTAGTCTAGCGCAAGTATTTTATAATCTAAGCAAGTATTTATAGTCTAGCGTACATATTTAATAGTCTATCATACATAATCGTACACATTTTATAGTCTAAGCGTACATAATTAATATCCCGTTTTAAAAAAATGCATGTTTTAACGCTTTATAACGTATATGTTTTGCCATAAACTGGTATATAATAATAAATATACATATTTAATGCATAACGCTTAATATAAGCCACAATAAATATATATACCTAGGTAGAAACGTATATATTACAAAACATTAAAATAAAACAATATAAAGGGACTGATTAATACTATGAAATG
>OGCY01000170.1_pt1 | contig 30216 bp, 31 predicted proteins | sample 1570311 | NCBI WGS metagenome assembly OGCY01 (sample SAMEA2582165, study PRJEB24529) | metagenome | biome: Human gut stool | place: China | collected 2011
CGCCAGATTCTTGCCATTCAAGTGTCATTTCTGCAGGAGACGCGAACATCATGAAAAGACGCACGGTATCTGCACCGTATTTTTCCACCATCTCTTGTGGGTCGATACCGTTGTTTTTGGATTTCGACATTTTGGTCATACCGGTATGCACCAATTCACGGCCTTCCAGATCAGTGGCTTTGATGATACGACCTTTTTCATCACGCTCAAGGGTCACTTGCGTTGGGCTCACCCAAATACGCTCGTTGGTCGGGCTGGTGTAGTAGAACGCATCGGCTAACACCATGCCTTGGCATAATAATTTTTGTGCTGGCTCATCACTCGTTACGAAACCTGCATCACGCAATAATTTGTGGAAGAAACGGAAGTAGAGCAAGTGCATTGTTGCGTGCTCGATACCACCGATATATTGATCCACCGGTAACCAGTAATTAGCTTCATCTTTATCCAACATGCCTTCAGCATAGTTTGGTGACGTGTAGCGTGCGTAGTACCAAGACGATTCCATAAAGGTATCAAAAGTATCCGTTTCTTTTAACGCAGGTTCACCATTGAAGGTAGTTTTTGCCCAGTTTGGATCGGCTTTAATTGGGCTTTTCACGCCATCCATGACCACATCTTCCGGTAGAATAATCGGTAAATCTTCGATTGGTGCCGGTACGGTTTCACCGTTTGCTAAGGTGAGCATTGGAATTGGTGCACCCCAATAGCGTTGACGGGAAACACCCCAGTCACGTAAACGATAGTTAACTTGGCGTTTGCCCACGCCTAATTTTTCTAATTTGTCCGCGATACCGTTGAATGCGCCATCAAAATCTAAACCATCAAACTCAGCAGAGTTCATTAATTTACCGTGCTCAACGAAAGCTTGTTTGGTTAAATCAATTTCTTCACCTGCAAGCGGTGCGATTACTTGTTTAATTGGCAAATCATATTTTTGCGCAAATTCAAAGTCACGTTGGTCATGTGCTGGAACCGCCATTACCGCGCCGGTACCGTAGTGCATTAACACAAAGTTAGCGACCCAAATCGGTAATTTTTCACCCGTTAATGGATGAATAGCGAATAAGCCGGTTGCCATCCCTTTTTTCTCCATAGTGGCAAGGTCTGCTTCTGCCACTTTGGCGTTTTTAGCTTCACGGATGAATTCAGCCAATTGAGGATTTTTTTCTGCTGCTAATTCTGCTAATGGGTGAGCAGCTGCAATACCTAAATAGCTCACACCATAGAAAGTATCTGGACGGGTCGTATAAACTGCAACTTTTTCTGCGGTATCTGCCACATCAAAAGTAATTTCTACCCCTTCAGAACGGCCGATCCAGTTGCGTTGCATGGTTTTAACCATGTCTGGCCACTGTGGTAGTTGGTCTAATCCACCTAATAATTGTTCTGCATAATCAGTGATTTTAATGAACCATTGTGGGATTTCTTTTTGTTCTACCGGAGTATCACAACGCCAGCAGCAACCTTCGTGAACCTGTTCATTAGCTAATACGGTTTCATCGTTCGGACACCAGTTTACGGTTGAGGTTTTTTTGTAAACTAAGCCTTTTTTGTAAAGCTCAGTGAAGAACCATTGTTCCCATTTGTAATATTCTGGACGGCAGGTTGCAATTTCGCGATCCCAGTCATAACCAAAGCCCAACATTTTGAGCTGGTTTTTCATGTATTCGATATTTTCGTAAGTCCATTTTGCGGGTGCAGTTTTATTTTTAATTGCGGCACCTTCAGCCGGCAAACCAAATGCATCCCAACCAATTGGTTGTAACACATTTTTGCCGTTCATACGTTGATAACGTGAAACTACATCACCGATGGTGTAGTTACGCACGTGACCCATGTGTAAACGACCAGATGGGTAAGGGAACATTGAAAGGCAGTAATATTTTTCTTTAGATGTATCTTTGATTGCTTTGAAGACTTTGTTTTCAGCCCAATATTGTTGAACTGCAGGTTCAATCAAATCGGGACGGTAATGTTGTTGCATAGAAAATCACCTTAAATTTTGACCGCACTTTGCGGCATATTTTGCTTTGTAAAATGTGATATAGGATAGCGTAAAATAGGGAAAATTGGTAGAAAGTGCGGTGATTTTTTTGCTGATTTTATAATAGATTTTGAATTTCAGATGGAATTAATTTGGGCGAAGGAATCCAAACTTGTTTATGTCGGTTTAATTCACCTTTTTCAAGAACTATTGAGCTCTTAGGTACTTTGAATGTTTTACTCAAAAATTTCAGCAAGTGAGCATTTGCTTGACCATCAACAGGTGGGGCGGTGATCGAGATTTTGAGTTCATCATCATGTAATCCCACGATTTGATCTTTACTGGCTTTGGGTTGCAGAATGATTTTAAGACGTAGCCCTTCAGGTGTTTGTTCGATTGCAGACATAACTCAATTTACTCACCACATTTACAATAAGGGCTGGAAAATCCAGCCCGAAAAATAATGTTATTTTTGACCGCACTTTAAGCGGCGATTGCCCATAAAACCTTGAAATAATCGTAAAAGAGATTATTCAAAAATAATAGAACAATAGCGATAACCATCGGTGAGAAATCAATGACGCCCACGGTTGGTAAAATGCGTTTAATTGGTTTTAATAATGGCTCAGTAAGTTGATATAACGCATAGAATGCGGGATTATTGCCACGATTAAACCAGCTTAAGATAGCACCGGCGATTAACACATAAAAAATGGCTATACCAATATTTTTAATCAGCCCTAATATGCCTAATAGCAGGAAGAAACTGAGGTCTAATCCACCAAATAGAATCGATTTTAATCCGCAAAGCAAGAAGATTAAAACCAGTGCAGCGGTTTCCACTTTTTTTACCACAGGAAAAACTTTACGCAATGGTGCAATAACTGGCTGGGTTAATTTCAGCGTAAATTGAGAAATGGGATTGTAATAATCCACGTTCGCTAATGGTAGCCATACGCGTAAAATTAATACTAAACAATACAGATCGATAATCGATCCTAAAAATAGCGCAGTTTGGGAAATTTCCATTATAACCAACCTTTCCGTTTGAAATAGATATAAGGTGTAAGTGCCGCACCAATCATTAAGCCTATAGCCATTGGGTAGCCATATTTAAAATGAAGCTCCGGCATAAATTCGAAGTTCATCCCGTAAGTAGATGCCACAAGCGTTGCCGGTAGGAACATTACAGAGACCACCGAGAAGAATTTCATGATTTTATTCTGCTCGATATTAATATAACCCATTGCCGCCTGCATTAAAAAGTTTACTTTTTGGAATAAAGACTCATTATGCGGCTGTAAGGATTCGATATCTCGTAAGATTTCACGAGCTTGTTCTAACTGATTAGCCGGTAAACGTGTTTTACGTACCAAGAAACCCAATGCACGTTGTGTATCCATCAAACACAAACGCACTTTAGAACTGGTATCTTCTTGTTCTGTTAGCGTATTTAAGGCTTCATCGAAGGCTTCATCTTGTGTACCGTTTAGAATTACACGGCTTAATTTTTCTAAATCCGCATAAACGTTTTCGATAACATCCGCTAATTGCTCAATTTTGGTTTCAAATAAGTCGAGCAAAACTTCATACGCATTGCATTCTAATAATCGCTGACTACGGGAACGCATACGATATAAACGGAATGCAGGTAATTCACGATCACGTAGGGTAAATAAGCGCCCATCACGAATAGTAAACGCCACGCTTGCGAGGTCGGCGTAGTTTTCTTCGTCTTCACAATAGAAGAATGAGTGCAAGTGCAAACCGTCCTCGTCTTCGAAGAAACGTGCGGATGCTTCGATATCTTCTAATTCGAGGAATGAGGCGAGACTTTGTCCTAAGCCTTCTTGCAACATTTCACGTTCTTCCCCTGTCGGCTCCAGTAAATCTAACCAAATGGCAGAGCTTAGCTCGGCTGGTTCGTCATCAATACGAAGCAAGCGGGAATCGTTAATGGCAAAAGCGTTAATCATTGGTCATACTCCTTTTGGGATTATGAAGATCCAACTGTGAACAAAAAAAGATCAAACGAAATTGGCACTAGAGAAAAGTGCGGTTAAATTTTTGTATGTTTTAAAATGGGTTTCGTTCGATAAAAGATGCCGAAGAAAGGTAAATTGATTACCAGCGAACTCTCGCTGATAAGAGGCGAGAGTCTAAAGCGATATTCGGTATCGACTATGACTGTCCAAAGTGTGTGTCCTTCTCGTTAAAAAATCGGGCGAATGTTACGCTTGAAAGGCGCTTTCGTCAAGTATTATTGAAAAGGACACGGCACTTTTAATTAATTAGTATATTGATTAATTGCGTTAGTAACTTCTTGATCTTGATAAATATTATTAACAATATCTTTGAAGGTTTCGCCTAACACTTTTTGAATTTCATCATTGCTCGCATTAAATGCGCCAGATTGTGAACGGGTCGCATTAAAGGTTTTGTTGTATTGTCCTCGTGGACCTTGTACATAAACAACCGCTTGGATTTTGCTGTTCAAGGTATAACGTAAATTACCTTGATCTACGTGAGTGTTAAATTCTTTCACTTCAACGGTTACGCCCGCATTCGCATTATTAGCTTGTCCGATACGGAAACCTTTGCTAACTAAATTTTGTTGCATCACTTGTTGGAAAAGTTGAGTAACGCTTGGTGATGCGTTTAATTTAATAAGCTCACCTGATTTAGTATAAGTTGCAATTTCTTGTTGTGGACGAGAATCACGAGTATTGACTGTTACCACTGCTGATTGGTTAATATTCATTGATGCAGTCGGTGATTGAGGGGTAAAAGTTAAGGTATTAGATTGCGCTTGGCAACCCGCTAAAAATAATGTCGCAGCGGCCAACGTCATTGTTGATAATGCTTTGATTTTGTTTGTTACTTTCATAATTTCCTCATTGAATTAGGTTAATTTGTGTTATTCTTACAAACTTAACGCTGAATGTATAGCAAAAAGTTAGGGAGTTTATTTATGTCAAAACAGCAAGAATTATTAGAGAGAATTCAAGCCGAATTTCAACCGCACTTTGCCACCGTGGAAAATGAAAGCCATATGCACAGTTCCGGTCGAGGGGCTGATTCTCATTTTAAATTAGTGATTGTCAGCGATGCTTTTGAAGGCATGCGCAAGGTGCAGCGCCACCAAAAACTTTACCAACTTTTTGCCGATGATTTAAAAAATGGCATTCACGCATTGGCTATTCATCTTTATACAAAAAGCGAATGGGAGAGCCTAGGTGAAGCATTTCCAAAATCACCAAATTGTCTTGGTGTTGGACAGTAAGTATTTCCTTACGTTCCCTGTATTCCATTTCAATAATAAGAGAGAAGGCAAGAGGCTTTCTCTCTTTTTATTTTAACGTGAATTTATTTTTAACTCCTAATGAGTATTACTCTAAAAACTTCACAAATATTTCACAAAAAGTAAGGGTATAAAGTGGCATAAAAGTCCAATTTTCGATAAAATGGGGCGCTTTTAATTTTCGAATTTCAATTTCTGGATGTGTAAGTGCTTCCTTACTCGTCGAGGAATTAAACAGATTTGAGTTTTTAAATTTATGTGTCAGTTAATAACGCTTTGATTTGTAAGTGTTTTCTGTCACGCTCAATCGCGAGATTGCTTTTAAAGCGTGTGCTTTAATTGCAATCGTGTTTTTAACCTAGAAAAGTAGTGCAAACAGTATGATTACAATCAAAAAAGGCTTGGATCTTCCTATTGCAGGAAAGCCAGCACAAGTAATCCATAGCGGTAACGCTGTGAATCAGGTTGCGATTCTTGGTGAAGAGTATGTGGGTATGCGTCCTTCTATGAAGGTACGCGAAGGCGATGTCGTGAAAAAAGGCCAAGTGCTTTTTGAAGACAAGAAAAACCCGGGAGTGGTTTTCACAGCCCCTGCGAGTGGTACTATCACTGTAATTAATCGTGGCGAAAAACGTGTATTACAATCTGTGGTCATTGATGTGCAAGGTAACGATCAAGTTACTTTCGCTAAATATAACGCAGGTGAGCTCAATACGCTTTCTTCTGAACAAGTTAAACAAAACCTCGTTGAATCCGGTTTGTGGACAGCGTTCCGCACCCGTCCGTTCAGCAAAGTGCCTGCCTTAGATGCAGAACCTTCTTCTCTGTTTGTAAATGCGATGGATACCAATCCTTTGGCAGCAAATCCAGAGGTGGTGTTAAAAGAGCATTGGCAAGATTTTATTGACGGTTTAACAGTATTAAGTCGTCTATTCCCAAATAAACCATTAAATCTATGTAAAGCGGGTGATAGCAATATCCCAACCGTGGATTTACCTAACCTAAAAGTACATGATTTTGGTGGTGTTCATCCTGCTGGTTTAGTGGGTACACATATCCACTTTATCGATCCGGTTGGTGTTCATAAAACCGTATGGCACATCAATTACCAAGATGTGATTGCTGTAGGTAAATTATTCACTACGGGCGAACTTTATGTAGAACGTGTTGTTTCTCTTGCAGGTCCGCAAGTGAAAGAGCCTCGTTTAGTTCGTACAGTAATCGGTGCAAACCTTTCTCAATTAACGGCAGGTGAATTGAAAGACGGTAATAACCGTGTAATTTCTGGTTCTGTGCTTTGCGGCCAAACAGCAAAAGATGCGCATGACTATTTAGGTCGTTATGCATTACAAGTGTCTGTGATTGCAGAAGGTAATGAGAAAGAATTCTTAGGCTGGATTACACCACAATCGAACAAATATTCGATTACCCGTACCGTATTGGGTCACTTTGGTAAGAAATTATTCAACTTCACTACCGCAGAAAATGGTGGTGAGCGTGCAATGGTACCAATCGGTAGCTATGAGCGCGTGATGCCGTTGGATATTTTACCGACATTATTATTACGTGATTTAATCGTGGGTGATACCGATGGTTCACAAGCGTTAGGTTGTCTTGAATTAGATGAAGAAGACTTAGCGTTATGTTCTTTCGTTTGCCCGGGCAAATATGAATACGGTTCAATCTTGCGTCAAGTATTAGATAAGATTGAGAAGGAAGGTTAAAAATGGGTTTAAAAAATCTTTTTGAAAAAATGGAACCCGCGTTTTTACCAGGCGGTAAATACAGCAAGCTTTATCCGATCTTTGAATCGATTTATACCTTGCTTTACACACCAGGTACGGTAACGCACAAAAACACACACGTTCGTGATGCGTTAGACTCAAAACGTATGATGATTACGGTTTTCCTTGCGTTATTCCCTGCGATTTTCTACGGGATGTACAATGTGGGGAACCAAGCGATCCCCGCTCTAAATCAATTAGGCAATTTAGATCAATTAATTGCTAACGATTGGCACTATGCACTCGCAAGTTCATTAGGTTTAGATTTAACCAATAATGCAACTTGGGGTTCAAAAATGGCGTTAGGGGCGATCTTCTTCTTACCAATTTACTTAGTGGTATTCACCGTTTGTACAATTTGGGAATTATTGTTCTCAGTTGTACGTGGCCATGAAGTCAATGAAGGGATGTTCGTTTCAACCATTTTATTTGCGTTAATCGTTCCACCAACATTGCCATTATGGCAAGCTGCACTTGGTATCAGTTTTGGTATCGTAGTTGCAAAAGAAATCTTCGGCGGTGTAGGTCGTAACTTTATGAACCCTGCGCTTGCTGGCCGTGCATTCTTATTCTTTGCTTATCCGGCTCAAATTTCCGGTGACTTGGTATGGACTGCTGCAGATGGTTTCTCAGGTGCAACCGCACTTTCACAATGGTCTCAAGGTGGTCAAGCCGCATTACAACACACTGTAACCGGTCAACCTATTACTTGGATGGATGCGTTCATCGGTAATATCCCTGGTTCAATGGGTGAGGTTTCAACGCTTGCGTTATTAATCGGTGGTGCGTTAATTGTATTCACCCGTATTGCTTCTTGGCGCATTATGGCTGGTGTCATGATCGGTATGATTGGTACAGCAACCTTATTCAACTTAATCGGTTCTGATTCTAACCAAATGTTCTCAATGCCTTGGCATTGGCATTTTGTATTAGGTGGTTTTGCACTTGGTATGATCTTCATGGCTACAGACCCTGTATCCGCTTCATTTACCAATACGGGTAAATGGTGGTATGGTGCGTTAATTGGCGTGATGGCTGTATTAATTCGTACAGTGAACCCAGCTTATCCAGAAGGGATGATGTTAGCGATTTTATTTGCAAACTTATTTGCACCAATTTTCGACTACATCGTGGTTCAAGCAAATATCAAACGTCGGAGAGCAAGAACAAATGGCTAAATTTAATAAAGATAGCGTTAGTGGTACAGTTACCGTTGTTGTGTTGCTAAGTTTAGTGTGTTCTATCGTGGTTTCTGGTGCTGCAGTAGCATTAAAATCCAAACAAGATGAACAAAAAGCACTCGACGTTCAACGTAACATTTTAACTGTTGCTGGCTTAATGAAAGAAGATAATGCATCAGTAATCAAAGACACTTACAACAAATTTATTGAACCTCGTTTAGTGGATTTGCAAAGTGGTGATTACGTTCAAGCTTCAGCAGAAGAAATCAGCAAATTTGAACCTAAAGATGCCATTAAAGATCCTGCAAAAAGTCAAGCTATCCCAGCTGAGGCAGATAAAGCAGGGATTAAAGTTCGTGCAAACCAAGCGCGTGTTTATCTTGTAAAAGATGAACAAGGCAATGTAACCCAAGTGGTATTACCAATGTATGGCCGTGGCTTATGGTCAACCATGTATGGTTTTGTTTCTGTAGCACCAGATGCAAATACTATCAAAGGTATTACTTACTATGATCAAGGTGAAACAGCGGGTCTTGGTGGTGAAATTGCGAACCCACGTTGGCAAGCACAGTTCGTGGATAAAAAATTATTCGATGAGCAAGGTAACCAAAAATTCAAAATCTACAAAGGTAGCTCTGCTGCAGATAAAGAGCACGGTGTAGATGGTTTATCAGGTGCAACTTTAACCAGTAACGGTGTTCAAGGTTCATTTGATTATTGGTTCAGCCAAAATGGCTTTGGTCCATTCTTAGCGAAATTTAAAGCAGGAGAAATCAAATAATGGCTGATGCAAAAGTAAACTTAAAAGGTCTTTTATTCGATCCTATTGTTAAAAATAACCCGATTGCCTTGCAAATTTTGGGTATCTGTTCTGCATTAGCGGTAACAACCCAATTACAAACAGCGATCGTTATGGCGATTGCGGTAAGTTTGGTAACCGGTTTTTCCAGTTTGTTCATTTCATTGATTCGTAACTATATTCCAAATAGTATCCGTATCATTGTACAACTGGCGATTATCGCGTCTTTAGTAATCTTGGTTGACCAAGTATTAAAAGCTTATGCTTATGGTTTATCTAAACAGCTCTCTGTATTCGTCGGTCTTATCATTACAAACTGTATCGTAATGGGCCGTGCAGAAGCGTTTGCGATGAAATCACCACCGTTAGAAAGCTTTGTTGACGGTATTGGTAACGGTTTAGGTTATGGTGCGATCTTATTAATTGTCGCCACATTACGTGAATTAATCGGTTCTGGTCGTTTGTTTGGTTTCCCTGTATTCCAAACTATTCAAGACGGTGGTTGGTATCAACCAAACGGTTTATTCCTTCTTGCACCAAGTGCGTTCTTTATTATCGGCTTCGTTATTTGGGGCTTAAGAACGTGGAAACCTGAGCAACAGGAGAAATAATCAATGGAACATTATATTAGCCTATTCGTGAAGGCGATCTTCATTGAAAACATGGCGCTCTCTTTCTTCTTAGGGATGTGTACTTTCCTTGCGGTTTCTAAGAAAGTTTCTACGGCGTTTGGCCTTGGTGTTGCGGTAACAGTGGTACTTGGTATTGCGGTGCCAGCGAACCAATTTGTATACGAACACGTATTAAAAGATGGCGCATTGGTAGAAGGTGTAAGCCTTGAGTTTTTAAACTTTATTACCTTTATCGGGATTATTGCGGGTCTTGTTCAATTACTTGAAATGACTTTAGATAAATTCTTCCCAGCACTTTATAATGCATTAGGTATCTTCCTTCCACTTATCGCCGTAAACTGTGCGATCTTTGGTGGTGTATCTTTTGCGGTACAACGTGAATACACTTTTGCAGAATCTGCAGTTTATGGTGTGGGTGCAGGGTTAGGTTGGATGTTAGCAATCGTTGCACTTGCTGGCTTAACCGAAAAAATGAAATATGCCGATGTACCGGCAGGCTTAAAAGGATTAGGGATTACCTTTATTACTGCAGGCTTGATGGCGCTTGGCTTTATGTCGTTCTCTGGAATTCAGTTATAAGGAGGCATAAATGAGCGAATCTTCAATTTTATTATTAGGTGTTGCGGCATTTACGGTTATCCTTTTAGTGCTCGTTGCGATTATTTTATTCGCTAAATCAAAATTAGTGGATTCTGGTGATATCACCATTTCTATTAATGACGATCCTGAAAAAGCGATTACTTTACCAGCTGGTGGCAAATTACTTGGCGCGTTAGCAAGTAAAGGTATTTTCGTTTCTTCTGCTTGTGGTGGCGGTGGCTCTTGTGGCCAATGTATTGTGAAAGTAAAAAGTGGCGGTGGTGAAATTCTCCCAACTGAGCTTTCTCATATTAATAAACGTGAAGCAAAAGAAGGTTATCGTTTAGCTTGCCAAGTTAATGTAAAAGGTAATATGGACGTTGAACTTCCAGAAGAAATCTTCGGCGTAAAAAAATGGGAATGTACTGTTATTTCTAACGATAACAAAGCAACCTTCATCAAAGAGCTTAAATTGGCTATTCCTGAAGGCGAAGAAGTACCTTTCCGCGCAGGTGGTTATATTCAAATCGAAGCTGATCCACATACGGTTTACTATAAAGATTTCGATATTCCAGAAGAATACCACGAAGATTGGGACAAATACGATTTATGGCGTTATGTGTCTAAAGTGGATGAGCATATTATCCGTGCTTACTCAATGGCTTCATATCCAGAAGAGAAAGGCATCATTATGCTTAACGTACGTATTGCAACGCCTCCACCACGTCAACCTGATGCACCTCCAGGTCAAATGTCTTCATACATTTGGTCATTAAAAGCGGGTGATAAAGTGACAATTTCTGGTCCATTCGGTGAATTCTTCGCGAAAGAAACCGACAACGAAATGGTCTTCATCGGTGGTGGTGCGGGTATGGCACCAATGCGTTCTCATATCTTTGACCAATTAAAACGTTTACACTCTAAACGTAAAATGTCATTCTGGTATGGTGCACGTTCTAAACGTGAAATGTTCTATGTAGAAGATTTTGATCAGCTTCAAGCAGAAAATCCAAACTTTACATGGCACGTGGCATTATCTGATCCGTTACCAGAAGATAACTGGACAGGTTACACTGGTTTTATTCACAACGTACTTTATGAAAACTACTTGAAAAATCATGAAGCACCAGAAGATTGTGAATACTACATGTGTGGACCTCCAGTGATGAACGCTGCGGTAATTAAAATGTTGAAAGACCTCGGTGTTGAAGATGAGAACATCTTATTAGATGATTTCGGTGGTTGATTTTAGTTAATCAAAACATCATGAAAACTGACCGCACTTTGTGATGAAGTGCGGTCAATATTTAAGATGGATTACAGGCAAGCTGATAGAAGAGTCGGTTTGCCTGTAATTCATATATTTAGGAAGGAATAGATGAAAAAAGTATTAAGCGGATTGATTGCGGTTGTCTTAGCTTGTTCATTAAGTGCATGTAAGAAAGATCCTGAAATTATTTCACTTAGCGGTAAAACCATGGGAACCACTTACCATATCCGCTACATTGAGGATGATTCTGTTAGTGAAAACGCACAAAAAACACATGAGCAAATTGAAGTGGTTTTAAAAGATGTGAATCAGAAAATGTCCACTTACATTAAAGATTCCGAATTAAGTCGCTTTAATCAAAATACACAAGTGAATACACCAATTGAAATCTCTGCGGACTTTGCCAAAGTATTACAAGAAGCGATCCGTTTAAATAAAGTTACTGAAGGTTCATTGGATGTGACGGTAGGGCCTGTAGTGAATTTATGGGGATTTGGCCCAGAAAAACGTCCAGAACGTAAACCCACCCCAGAACAACTTGCTGAACGTCAAAGCTGGGTGGGAATTGATAAAATTCACCTTGATATGAGCGGTAAAACCCCAACATTAAGTAAATCAGTACCGCAGGTTTATATTGATTTGTCATCTATTGCTAAGGGCTTTGGCGTGGATCAAGTTGCAGGTGTATTAGAGCAACACCACGTGCAAAATTATATGGTGGAAATTGGCGGGGAAATTCGCGCTAAAGGTAAAAATCCTGAGAATAAAGCGTGGCAAATCGCTATTGAAAAACCTAATAATACCGGTGAAAGATCGGTTCAAGAAGTGATAGGTTTAAATAATATGGCGATGGCGACCTCAGGCGATTACCGTATTTATTTTGAGGAAAACGGCCAACGCTTTGCTCATGAAATCGACCCAAAAACAGGTTATCCAATTCAGCATCATTTAGCCTCAATTACCGTGCTTGCACCAACTTCGATGACTGCTGATGGCTTATCTACAGGTTTATTTGTGCTCGGTGAAAATAAAGCACTTGAAGTGGCCGAGAAAGAAAATATTCCGGTTTATTTAATTATGAAAACCGAGCAAGGCTTCGAAACGAAAATGTCGTCAGCCTTCCAAAAATTACTCGCAAATAAGGAATAATCATGCAAACGTTATTTTTTACCCTAATCGCTTTTGTGGCCATTATTGTATTAATGTCAGTAGGCTTTATCTTTAAAAAACAAGCTTTAAAAGGTAGCTGTGGGGGGCTTTCCTCACTGGGTATTGCCAAGGCCTGCGACTGCGATAAACCTTGTGACACTTTGCAAGAAAAATTAGATGCTGGCGATGAAAATGCCAAAGCTGAATACGAACAAAAATTTGCACAAAAAGAAAAGGCTCAATTTTACGAAGTGAAGTAGCTCCATTTAAAGTTTTGAGGAGAGAACAGTATGCCGTATGTCAACATTAAAGTGACTGGTGGTGCTGAAGCGCCTACAGCTAAACAAAAAGCAGAGTTAATTGAAGGTGTCACCGATTTATTACAGAAAGTGTTGAACAAAAATCCCGAGACAACAGTAGTGGTCATTGATGAAGTCGATATGGATAACTGGGGGATTGGAGGAAAAACGGTGACTTCTCGACGTTCAATGAAGTGATTATGCTGTAATCCATATAAAAGTTTCCAAACCCGAAATTGTTGGACATTTTTACTCTTACTTGATTTACGGTAGAATGACCAATTATTTATTTAGTAGAACGTTTATTATTAAACTATGAAATCACAAACCTACGAAAAGCATTTCCCAGAACTCTCTGCTGAACAACTGGCCAAAAATGCAACTAAGAAAGTCATTTGTGGTATGTCTGGTGGGGTAGATTCCTCCGTTTCCGCGTTTATTCTTCAACAACAAGGCTACCAAGTGGAAGGCCTGTTTATGAAAAACTGGGAAGAAGATGACGATACCGATTATTGTACAGCCGCAGCGGATCTTGCTGATGCGCAGGCAGTATGCGACAAGCTAGGTATTAAGCTACATAAAATCAATTTTGCCGCGGAATATTGGGATAACGTGTTTGAACATTTTTTAACGGAATATAAAGCTGGTCGTACACCAAACCCCGATATTCTTTGTAACAAAGAAATTAAATTTAAAGCCTTTTTAGAATATGCGGCGGAAGATTTAGGCGCTAATTATATTGCTACCGGCCATTATGTGCGTCGTCGTGGTGAAGATAATCAAGCAGAGCTATTGCGCGGCTTAGATAGCAATAAAGACCAAAGCTATTTCCTTTACACGTTGAGTAAAAATCAGGTAGGCCAAAGCCTTTTCCCTGTTGGTGAAATTGAAAAGTCGATCGTACGTGCTATTGCGGAGGATTTAGGCTTAATCACTGCGAAGAAAAAAGATTCTACGGGTATTTGTTTTATCGGTGAGCGTAAGTTTAAGGATTTCTTAGCGCGTTATTTGCCGGCTCAACCAGGTGACATCCGTACCGTAGATGGCGAGATTATTGGTCGTCATGAAGGATTGATGTACCACACACTGGGGCAGCGAAAAGGGCTAGGGATCGGTGGATTAAAAAATGCCGGTGATGAAGCCTGGTATGTAGTAGATAAAGATGTGGAAAATAATGAATTGATTGTGGCACAAGGCCATGATCATCCACGTTTGTTCTCCAAAGGCTTAATTGCCAAACAGCTACATTGGGTAAATCGCGAACCTGTGCGTGAAGCGTTCCGTTGCACGGTGAAAACTCGTTATCGTCAAACGGATATTGCTTGTTTGGTTGAGCCGATTGATGACGATTGCATTCGAGTGATTTTTGACGAACCGCAAGCCGCGGTCACACCAGGTCAATCAGCGGTATTTTATCTTGATGAAGTCTGCTTAGGTGGCGGCATTATCGAAGAACGAATTTAATCAACACTTAACAAAGTGCGGTCAGAAATTTAACGGTTTTTCGGTATTATCCCTCTGTTGCACAAAGCCTTAACTGACTGATTTTGCTAATCTATCCTCATTGATGAATATAACAACAATGAGGATTTTTTTATGCTTCCTGCACCAGATTCGATACCAAATAAAAAAGCACTAATTGCTGAGATTGAAAACACTATTCTACACCATCAACAAGAAGCTGAGGCGATAAATCAAGAAATTGAGCGGTTGATTCAGCAAAGAGTGATGTTATTCAAAACGATTGAACATTTGAATGCTGCTCTTGACTGCTTAAACCCAGCTTGTTTACCTGTTAGAAAGTGCAAAGAACCGCATTTTTCCCAAAGTCCACAAAAGCTCGTGGCGGAAGTGTTGAAATCTCGTCAATACTTGTCATTGCAAAGCATTGCGGAAAAGGTGGTGAGATTGGATAAGGGATTAGATATAGATGCTGAGGTGGTGGTTTCTCAACCGCAATTAGCTTCTATTTCAGGGATATTACAGCGGTTAGCGAAACAAGGCGTAGTGAATCACTATTCTGTGTCTCGGGTGCAATTCTGGCAGTTGGCGGATTGATTACACCATTGCCATGTTACTTGTCTTGGGTGTGTGGGGTGAGAGTGTTTTTCGATGATACCTCGTTTTTCGAGCCGAAGTGCCGCTCGGCGGATATATTCCAGTTGGCGATAGGTAAGCGTTCGACTTGCCTGTCCGTCTAACTGGAGCATTGCACCGCTTAATTCTGCCAATGAAAAAGCAGTGTCTGCTTTGCTTTTTAGTGCTTGGATAATGAGTTTGGTTAAGCCCGATTTAAACAGGTGCCGGTTGGAAACATACTCAAAATGCAAAGTGCTGTGCGCTTGAATAGCGTGTTTGTCGATTGCCATAATCTCAAGGGCGTTGTTGAGCGTGGCAATCTGGCTTTCCAGTAAAGCAAGGTGCTTTGCTACTTGCTTGCGCTCTCGTTTAAGCTGTGCAATCTTTTGCTGAATCTGGTTTTTATAAACTTTCATCATATTACCAATCTTTCGCTCGTGCGATGATTTCCTTGTTTGTAGCTAATCCAATCCCGCCCCTCGTTGGACGTTTGTAGGCATTTTGCCACGACATCGGTGAAAATAATCAAGTTATCCTGTCTGCGAGTATCTTCACGATAGGCAATTTCATTGCCGTATAGGTCGAGATAGCGATTATCGAGCTTGTGGATTTGCCCGTAATACAGTCGCTTAAAGCGTGCAAAATAGCTTTCCGCAAGGTTGTTGGTTACGCCTGAATCACTTCGATACTCAAGCTGATGATTTACTCGTTGCAAATCGTAGCGAATCATTAAATCATCATAGGCAGCATTTTCGTCTGCATGAATGCGAGTATTGGGCTGAATATAAGCGCCAGCCAATTTCCCCACAGTTGCCGCATTTTCCGACATAATCGGAAAGGTTAGGGTTTTCTTTGCGCCCACGAAATAAGGATTTTGCGCTGTCTCTGCTTGGCTATATCGCTCACGCATCACAAGCAACGCACGCTTATTGGAATTGGCATTTTCTTTCAACCGTCTATCCACTCTATCGGCTTTCTTGTTCGCAGGACGATTAGCAGAATGAATATAAGTACCGTCAATATGCACCTCGCCTGAGAGCGGAAAAATCGCTTGTTGCGCCTGTAAACTCTCCCGAATCTTATGTGATAACACAAAGGCGGTCTGATATTTCACCTGTAAATCACGGGAAAGCTGACAAGCCGAGATGCCCTTGGTGGCATTCACGAACAGCCCAATGGCAAAAAGGTAGGTTTGAATCGGCAGTTTACGATTAGCAAAAATTGTGCCACTGGTTACTGAAAATTGATGTTTACAATGACGGCAACGAAATTGCTTACGGGCAGGATAGGCATAAGCCTTGTGCTTAATGCCACAACGAGGACAAACCTGTTCCTCAATGCTTCTCCAGCGAATTTCACAAAGCAAATCATGCGCTTCACTGTCTGAAAGTCTTGTGAGCTTCATCAGAGAAAGCGTTTTTGCTTTGGAGGTTAAGAGGAAGTGTTGTGCCATTTTTGTTCAATTTGTTAATTTTCGTTACTAATACGATAGCCTTGCCACTGCTTTTGCTTTAAAATGTTGAATGCAAGGTTGAGCATTTATTTATGCTTAATACTGCCATAACAGGCATAAAAAGTCAATAAGGAATGCAAAAATGAGCATTAATGAACGATTGCGACAAGTTATAGAAGCCAAAGGAATGACTGTTAAATCCTTTGCAGAAGCCGTAGGAATCCCATTGCGCTCGGTACATAACTATCTAAGTGGCGAGCGTGAGCCAAGTGCCGATGTGCTAATCAAGATTGCGCAGGCAATGTCAGTCAATTTGAATTGGCTATTACTTAATCAAGATGAAATGTTTTTTGGGGGATCACAAAATCAAACATTAAATGCAGATGAAATTGCATTATTGGAAAGATATAGAGAAACCACAAAATCAGGAAAAAATATTTTACTTTCAACGAGTAAAACAATTTTAGATGAATTGAGATAATATATAATAACAAATAAAATTCAAGCCTAGATAAAAAGCACTCTAGCTTTATAATAAAGCTAGAGTGTGAGTCTATGTCATTATATTGTTTAATTAACTATTATTAACAAAATTATATGCTGGTAAATTTATAGCATTATAACCTGCGCTAACAAAGTAATTGCATACAAAAGATCTTAAATATGGGTAGGCTATAGCAGGAGCATTTACTATAGGGAATCGCGATCCTTTGAATTCGTCATCAATATCATTTTCACATTTAAAGTGTGCAACAAATCTTAGAGAAAATAGACCTTGACTTTTTTCTTTACTATCTGATTTAAAATCTGATATTTCTAGATCAAACAAAATAAAAAATGTTTTTTTATCATTATCCGTATAAACAGGAGAGAAAGATAAATTATCTTTAAATTCATTTGAGTAGTCAAAACTATCAGAAATTAATTCTAGCTTTTTTATCAGTTCCTCAGATGGCTCAAATATAGTCTTTATGATTCTATAATCATGGAATTTAATTCTATTCATAATATATCACTCTAAGCAGCTATAGCGTACTGTTCATCATTAGCTGCAACACTATAGTCATTACTAGAAACGTCAATAATATCACTACTATTATCAAATAAGTAAGTGATTTTATCTTTGTAGTTCCCTTTTATATGTAGGTTATCCCCTGAAAATAATCGATAAAACATAAAGCTTATGTTCTTACTATCAGATAAAAACCCTTTTTGAGTAATAGATACCTCAGATTTAGGATAAACCAAATCTCTACTAGGTAAACTTCCATTATCAAATAGCTCATCTGGCAAGGCAACACATTGATAATTCTCTGTAATGTCATCAAACATTGAGTTCATTTTATTCCACTCACTATCAGACATATTAATTAGTTCATCTAGTAAGTTTTGATAAAAAATTTCATTAATCATTTTTATACTCCTTCATGTCATATATCGCATATTTAGGATTATTTCCTATATCAAAAACACAAAGTTGATTTCTTGTTATGGCTAATTTTTCTAGTGACAAAGAGCCATCTTCTTTTTCCGTAAATGGAACGGAATTTTTCCAAATTTCTGGATCCTCTTTTTTTAATAAGCACCCTTCATCTGATGCTAATACAGCAACTCCTCTAAATATGTCATCTGAAGGGCGACTTCTTAAGAAGGCTATAATATGAGCAACAGTTCTTATGTTTTTAGGTTCTTGCTTTTTTACTTCATAAGCTTGCTCTATGGTTCTTGCTATTTTAGCAAGATGTTTTAAATTTTTTGTTTCTCTTAAATCAAAAATGTCTTTCTCATCATCGAATATAAGTTGAAAGTGGGATACAGCATATCTTTCAAACCTCCTAATTTTTCCCCAATCTTTAGCGTGATCATCATCTAACCAAAAATAATATCCTTGTGTTAGCCATTGATATTTAGCCTTGCTTCTGAAAGGCACTTTATCCCTAATATCCTCACAATTTTGCGAGTTTCTAAGAGAGCAAGTATGCCAAACTTCTTTCTTATAGTTTGTATTCATGGAAAAAAAGCAAATGTGAAAGTATTTAGTCGTTATATTTATGGCAAGAATTTGTAGGTGTTCTGTTGGAACAAATTTTACAGGTGCAATAGAATTTGTCAACTAAATTCAAGTAGGAAAAAGAATTAGTTAAAAATGTACTTTGACTTACTTTGACTTACTTTGACTAAGTGCTACTGTGCCTTCATAACATTGTCTTGCGGGGGCAGTGAATGTTTAGCACAGAAATGTTGCTTATATACTGCTATTTTATCTAAAAATCTGTTAAGTGTTATATCACTAACAGCCTAAAATATCAGCAGACGATTCTGGATATCTCATATCAAAAACAAACTTTTCTCTTTATAAATCATTGCATTACTACAAACCCCAACACCTGTATTAAAAAAGTTCTTGACAGCCTTTCACAAAAATGGCACTTGACAAGTATTTTAAAAATCGGTTATTATTTAGCCATAAGGTAAGAATCCCTTAATGATGATTTTGAACATTTAAGCCGTAAAAGGCTGATAAATTTCAAGGTTCTCATTAAGGGATTTTTCTATTTATGTTGCCGCAGTTTCAACAGTTAAGTATGTTGCGCAAGTTCAGTCTTGATGAACTTGCACGCTTGACTGATGCTGAAATTCTGCAACTATTTAGAACTGCCCGTTGGGGAAAATCGGATAATCCGAACGAAGTCGTCTGTCCGCAATGCGGTAAACGTCATATTGCCTATTGGATTCGTGCTCGCCAGCAATGGCAATGCAAGCATTGTCAGCGAAGATTTTCCGTAACAAGTGGCACGGTATTTGCCAATCACAAAATCTCTTTGCGTAAAATCCTGATTTGCCTCTTTGAGTTCGCCATTGCCGCCAAAGGCATACCAGCCACACGCATTGCGGCTATTTTAGGGGTTCAACACAAACACGCTTGGGCGTTGCTGCATAAACTGCGTGATACCCTCAATCACAATAAAGACCTTTCCCCACTCAACGGCGAAGTCCATATAGACGGCGGCTACTTTAACTATTACATTCGCCCGAAAAACTTCAAACATAAGCGCATTGATAGACGGCCAAGCGAAACCAACGTCAGGATAAATCTTGTGTATTGGTGTTTCGCCAAAAGTCTGCCGACTATCACGAAATCAAAGGCGCAGACCGCACTATCGTTGCACAAATTAAAGAAGAAAACACACAAGATATGCTTGCCCTCACTCGTTTACTGGTAAAACAGGATAGTGAGATTTGCGCAGATGAAAACCCTGCCTATGATGCGCTGGGTTTTCGTTACAAGCTCTATCGGGTCAATCATTCGCAGGAATATCGAGCCATTGACGGCACAACGAATAACCTTGCAGAAAGCTATTTCGCCCGATTGAGCCGAGCCAGTATTGGCGTATACCACAGAATGTCGCACAATTACTTAATGTTATATGCCAACGAAATGGCGTGGCGAGAAGATACTCGTAAACAGAAGCCCGTAGAACGGCTTGAGGGGTTATTGTGCAGTTGTTTGAATCAACGTCCATCGCCCCATTTTACTTGTTACGGACAAGGCAACCGCAAACCAAATACAAAATTAGGTGTAGAAAGCCTGATTGCTTGTAACGAGCATTTAGATTTATTAAAGGTGGCGTAAACTGCCCGTAGTGTGAGGGCGTAAATTTAGTGATGAAAGGGGTTAGTGACATAAGCCCATAACCTGCATAAATAGAAAAGCGTAGTTGGCTGTGTGAGCTGACTACGCTTTCTTTTTTGGGAAAAACCAGTTGCAAGATCTGATAGTTTTTAGCTATGCACTTACCTTAATTTAGCGTTGATTATTTGCTAAACTAGGCTTTGTGCAACAGGGGGATAATACCGCGATTTTTCTGATCGCACTTTTTAATTATTTACCTAATGGAGCTTTTTATGCGTCACATTGTATTGGGATGTCTGTTAACGTTGTTCTCCACTATACTTTTTGCCCAATTAAAAACAGATTTAGCCTTATTAAATTTGAAAGGACCAGTAAAAAAGTGGGAAATGAAAGTAACAGATCTACGCAATTCTTCTGTTTTGGAACATAAGATTACTCACTTTAATCCACAGGGATTTAAAATCAAAGAAGAAACGTTAGATTCTTCTGCTCAAACAAAAAACTTTGTGTATGACGAACAAGGGCGATTGATTAAAGTTTTTTGGAATGATGATGACGTTGTTCTCGAATATAGCTATCGTACTAATTCAGATGGTACTTTGACGGTTATAGAGAAACAGAAATTTAAAGATAGCGAATCTCGAGTTATATCTGAAAATACTTATGATAAAAATGGATTATTAATCATTAAAAAAGAAGCAGATGACTCTTGTGAGAATGAGTGCGAGAAACTTGAAAATGGCATGAACAAATATAGCTACCATTATGATGAACATGGCAATGTTGTAGAATTTAAGAATGAGCTTTTTACTGTTGAGCCTGTAAAATATACTAATAAATACTCTGATGGAAAACTAATTGAACAGACAGAATTCAGTTATGGTGGAAAAGAGGTGAGGACTTTTGATGCTAATGGACATCAAATTCAATTTGAAGAATTCCCACCTTTGGGATTTGGAGATGGTTCAAAATCTTCTGTAAAACGTTGGAAAAAGACTGTTGATAACTATGGCAACGTGTTGAAGGATGAAGAGTTTGATGAGGCTAATGAACCTAGCAGCACTATTGTTGAATATTCATATGAGTATTATTAAGTTAAAGTGCGGTCAAAAATTTAACGATTTTTCTGGCCGCACTTTTTCTTTTACGCTATTTAAATTTTCGTCAATTTGAAAAAATGTTGATGTTTTGATAATATATATTTCGTATTTGGAAACAATCCACTCAAATCCTACTGAGCGTTTCCTTCAAAATCGCACTTCTCCGTGCTGTCATTTGCGATGGTTCCATCGCCCATTTTGGGCTTAAGACCTTGTTTTATTTAATCTGATTTTATTTTTATTCGCTTACTTTTTAAGGGGGAAGCTTGTCTTTATCTAAATTTGTGGAAAAACAAACGTCATTCAATCCTCTAGTGATTGGTGCAACGTTATTTTTTGTAGTGTTACTGGTGGCAATGATTTTAATTGCACCGGAACAAACACAAACTTTATTAAATGCCGCCAAATCGGGCATTTTTGCCAACTTTAGTTGGTTTTACATCTTAGCATTCTCAGTATTTTTGGGCTTTTTAGTCATTTTATCGGTCAGTAGCCTAGGTAATATCAAACTGGGTAATGATGAAGAAGAGCCTGAATTCGGTTTTCTCTCTTGGTTAGCGATGTTATTTGCTGCCGGTATGGGGGTGGGGTTGATGTTCTTTGGTGTGGCAGAGCCCTTAACACATTACTTATCTGACATTACTACGGGCACAGCAGAGCATAAACAACAAGAAGCCTTGTTGCACACCTTATTCCACTGGGGAATTCATGCCTGGGCGGTGTATGGTACGATTGCGTTGGCATTGGCTTACTTTGGATTCCGTTACAAATTACCTTTGGCATTACGTTCTTGTTTCTATCCATTATTGAAAGAGCGTATTAATGGCAAGTTAGGCGATCTTATCGACATTATGGCGTTACTTGCCACCTTATTCGGTATTATCACGACATTAGGTTTTGGTGCATCACAATTGGGTGCAGGTTTACATCAATTAGGCTGGATTAGTGAAAATAGCTTCAGCTTACAAATGGTTGTGATTGTTGTGGTAATGAGTTTAGCGATATTTTCCGCGATTTCTGGCGTAGGGAAAGGGGTAAAAATCTTAAGTGAGCTGAATTTAACACTTGCTTTCTGTTTGTTGATTTTCGTATTAGTGGTGGGGCCGACACTTTATTTGTTATCCGCTTTCAGCGACAACATCGGAACGTATCTCAGCAACTTAGTACAATTAAGCTTCAAAACCTATGTTTATGAACAAGAACATACCGGCTGGTTTAGCGGTTGGACAATTCTGTATTGGGCATGGTGGTGTTCTTGGGCCCCATTTGTCGGTTTATTTATTGCTCGTATTTCGAAAGGGCGCACGATTCGTGAATTTATTTTCGGTGTGTTGGTGGTTCCTAGCTTATTCGGTGTTTTGTGGTTTACCGTATTTGGTAACACGGCTATTTGGTTAAATGATGGTGAAGCTGCAGGTACGTTAGGACAAATGATTTCTTCGCCTGAAACGTTGCTCTTTAAATTCTTAGATTATTTACCGCTTTCTGGTGTGACGGGTTTAGTGAGTTTGGTGGTGATTTCTTTATTCTTTATCACCTCAGCAGACTCCGGTATTTATGTATTAAATAACATTGCATCACGTGATAAAAGTCTTGCTGCACCACGTTGGCAAGCGGTGATGTGGGGTGTATTAATGTCAGTTGTCGCCATTGTTTTGATGCAATCAGGCGGCTTGGCTAATTTACAGGCAATGACGCTATTAGTAGCGTTACCTTTCGCCATGTTGATGTTGTTGATGTGTTTTAGTTTATGGAAAGGCTTGAATGCGGATAAAAAATATTTTGATACCAAAGTTAATCCAACCAGTATTTTCTGGACGGGGGATAAGTGGAAAGAACGTTTGGAACAAATGATGAACCAAACGCAAGAAAAAGATATTTTACGTTTCCTTAAACATACGGTATTACCTGCTATGCGTGAGCTACGCCAAGAATTAATTGGTAAATATGAATTGAGTGTGCAAATTAACACGTTATTTGAACAAGATGAGCCTGCAGTGGAATTGGTCATTCAAAAAGAATCAATGCGAGACTTTATGTATGGGGTGAAATCTGTTGGTCGAGAGGTATCCACTCAACTACTCAATGATGATAATTTGCCACATATTCAGCATAGTATGACTTATGAGCCATACACCTATTTCTTTGATGGACGAGTGGGTTATGATGTGCAATATATGGATCAAGATGAATTGATTGCTGATATGTTGAAACATTATGAACGCTACTTAAGTTTGCTAGATGACGTTGGCCAAGAATTGATGGCACACGAGCAAACAGAACTGGCTGAATAATAAGACTAAAGTGCGGTTGAAGATCCTCTAAATTTTTAACCGCATTTTTTATTTTAAAACAGATATGAAGATACAAAATACTTTCAAAGCAAATGTTATTTGGGGCAGTTTAGGTTTTAGTTTAGCGATTATTGCCGCCCTTTTATTTGATACGCAGCAAACGATATCTTATCTTGCTGCGGCGAAAGCATTTATTTTCTCTCAATTTAGCTGGTTTTATATTTTACTGAGTGCATTTTTTCTATTCTTTTTACTCTTCTTAGCATTAGGACGATATGGTGATATTAAGCTGGGGAGTGATGAGGAGGAACCTGAGTTTAAATTAAGCTCTTGGATTGCATTACTCTTTACCTCTGGAATTGGTATTGGCATTGTTTTCCTTGGCGTTGCTGAACCGCTTTCACATTTTCTTTCTCCAATAGGTGAATATGAGAAAGTTCGAACGGCATTATTTTTTAGTATTTTTCATTGGAGTATCAGTGCTTGGGCTATTTATGGATTAATTGCACTTACGATTGCTTACTTCGGATTTCGCTATAAATTACCCTTTTCTTTACGCTCTTGTTTTTATCCCTTACTGAAAGAAAAGATTAATGGAAAAGTAGGGGATATCATTGATATTCTCGGGATTTGTACCACCTTATTTGGTGTAGTCGCAACCTTAGGTTACAGTGCGATTCGGTTGGCTGCCGCATTCCATTCAATGCATTTATTGGATAACTCACCCTATTTGGTTCCCCTTATTTTAGTGAGTGTTTTTATGATTGCTATCTTAATTTCACTGCAGGGTATCGCCAACGGGTTCCGAATTCTTAGTGAGCTAAATCTAGGCGTTACATTTCTCTTTATGCTATTGGTTTTGCTATTCGGTCCGACAATATATTTAATTTCTGCTTTTACGGAAAATATTGGTACCTACTTAAGCGGTTTAATTAGAGTCGGCTTCAAGGCTTATGCCTATGATGTCGAACATCTAGACTGGTTTATGGATTGGACAGTTTTTTACTGGGCATGGTGGTTTTCGTGGGCGCCCGGCTTTGGGATTTTTATCGCACGGATTTCTCGCGGACGAACTTTGCGGGAGTTTATTTTCGGCGTATTGATGGTACCAAGTTTATTCTTCGTTTTGTGGTTCACGGTATTTGGTAATGGAGCAATTTGGGTGAATGAGCATCTTGCTAAGGGGGCATTAGGTCAAGCTGTAAATAATGTGGGATCACTTCTTTTTGATTTTTTGAGTTATTTACCCTATTCCGGCTTAACTAAAACGTTAGCTTTATTTATTATCACGCTCTTTTTTATCGTCACCATTAACTTTGGTATTTATACGCTTAATAATATCGCGATTGAAGACAAAAGCCAGGTTTCACCTCGTTGGCAATCTATGTTTTGGGGTGGATTATTGTCAGCGGTTACGTTTGTTCTTTATCTTTTTGGCGGCATTGAAATACTCCAATCAACGATGTTGTTTTTCTCTTTACCTTTTGCTCTGTTGATGTCAGTGATGGTATGGAGTTTGTTAAAAGGTTTACGATTTGAACGTCAATATTATTCCACAGAGGTTTCAGATTTGTGGACCGGTACAAACTGGCGTAGCCGTTTAAGACAGTTAGTGATTGAACCTAATCGAGATGACGCTATTTTTCATTTAAAAACAACGGCACTTTTAGCAATGAGAGAGTTACGCCTGTTACTCATTGGTACCTATGGTTTAAATGTGACATTACAGCAATATTTTGACCGCGATAATAATCAACTGGTTCTTTCTATTGAAAATGGATTAGCAGAAGATTTTTTTTACCAAATTACCTTGTTTGAGAGGGCTGAGCCTGAAACAGCACAAGTTCATCATGCATTAATGGTTTCAACAAATATGCAATTGGAAGGCTATCCTTTGAATATCACAAAGGAAGAGGATTTGATCGTGGACATCTTGCAATGTTATGAGCGATACATGAAAGAACTGGATTTTGTTATTTCATAATTCCTGTCTCATAAGTTCAGCATGGTGGACGAGAGTTAATGTCTGATGAATAAACAGAACTGGCTGAATAATAAGACTAAAGTGCGGTTGAAAATAACATTATTTTTTGACCGCACTTTTAAAATTACCTCTTGAGACAAATGCATAAAAAGAGTATATTCAAGCCCAAATTTTCAATTTAATTCTAACGGAGTTTTTCTATGTTTGGTTTATCCCCAGCACAAATGATTATTTTATTAGTCGTGATTTTATTAGTATTCGGTACAAAAAAATTACGCAATGCAGGCTCTGATCTTGGCGCAGCAGTAAAAGGCTTTAAAAAAGCGATGTCTGATGACGAGCCGAAAAAAGATGCGGAATTTACTCAAATTAAAGACGGTACAACAACCGCTGAAAAAACTGAAACTGTAAAAGATAAAGAACAGGCATAACCGTGTTTGATATTGGTTTTTCCGAACTTGTTTTATTAATGTTTGTGGGCTTAGTCGTGCTAGGCCCTAAGCGTTTACCTGTGGCTATTCGCACGGTAATGAGCTGGGTGAAAACAATCCGTGGGTTGGCAGCTAATGTTCAAAATGAATTAAAACAAGAGCTTAAATTGCAAGAGTTGCAAGATAGCATTAAAAAAGCGGAACAACTTAATCTAAAACAGCTTTCCCCAGACTTAAGTAAAACCGTTGAAGAGCTAAAAGAGCAAGCTCAAAAAATGCGTGCAGAGTTAGAAGAAAAAGCGGCTGCAGCGGGCACAACGGTAGAAGATCAAATTAAAGAAATTAAAAGTGCGGCTGAAAATCCAGCTGATTCTGCGGAAAAACTTGAGGTAAACTCACAAGAAACAGCAGAAAAACCAGTTGAAACAGTATTGACAGAACATGCAGAGCATGCAGAGAATGAAACTGCCGAAGTTTTGGAATCTGAAAAAACAGAAGTGGATTTGACCGCACTTGAACCTCATGAACAAGCTGAATTGACCGAGCGTTTATCCGATTACTATTCACCGGATGATGTGGAGCTACAGCCAGCACCCAAATCTGAAGCGAAGTCCTAGAGAATAATTATGAGCAATATGACGGACGATTCCCAACCGTTAATTACCCATCTTGTTGAACTCAGAAACCGTTTATTACGTTGTGTAATTTGTATTTTAGTGGTTTTTGTGGCGTTGGTGTATTTTTCTAATGATATTTATCATTTTGTTGCCGCACCTTTAACAGCTGTGATGCCAAAAGGTGCAACTATGATTGCAACCAATATTCAAACGCCATTCTTTACGCCAATTAAATTAACCGCGATTGTATCGGTATTTATTTCGGTGCCTTATTTGCTTTATCAAATTTGGGCATTTGTTGCACCTGCACTGTATCAACATGAAAAACGTTTAATTTATCCGTTATTATTTTCCAGTACAGTTTTATTCTATTGCGGTGTGGCGTTTGCTTATTATATTGTTTTCCCTTTCGTGTTTAGTTTCTTTACGCAAACCGCACCAGAAGGGGTGGCTATCGCCACAGATATCAGCAGTTACCTTGATTTTGCGCTAGCATTATTCTTGGCTTTCGGTGTGTGCTTTGAAGTACCCGTTGCCATTATTTTGCTTTGCTGGACAGGTGTCACAACCACAAAAGCATTAGCTGCAAAACGCCCTTATATTATTGTGGGAGCATTCTTCGTTGGCATGATCTTAACGCCACCAGACGTGTTCTCTCAAACTTTACTTGCTGTACCAATGTGTCTTCTCTTTGAATTAGGCTTGTTAGTTGCACGTTTCTATCAACCGAAAGAGGATGAAGAAGAGACAACGGATGAAGAAAGTGCGGTAGAAAATCAGGCTGATTTGAATCACAAAGATTAAAAAAATGGGCGTAGGTGATACGCCCTTTTAACATCATAAAAAAACAGGAATATTATTATGACTCAACAAATTTTAGGTGGTTTCCCAACCCGTCGTCTTCGTCGCTTACGTAAACATGATTTTAGCCGCCGTTTAGTGGCAGAAAATACCTTAACAGCTAATGATTTAATTTATCCGGTATTTATCATTGAAGGTGAAAATCATCGCGAGCCAGTGCCTTCGATGCCTAAAGTTGAGCGTTTAACCATCGATCAGTTATTAATTGAAGCAGGCCTTTTAGTAAAATATGGTGTGCCTGTGATCGCATTATTCCCTGTGGTTGAGCAAGATAAAAAATCTTTAATGGCAGATGAAGCGTTTAACCCAAATGGCTTGGTACAGCGTGCAGTGAGAGCATTGAAAGCCGCTTATCCAGAATTAGGTGTATTAACAGATGTGGCGCTTGATCCTTATACTATTCACGGACAAGATGGCATCATTGATGAAGAAGGCTATGTATTAAACGATATTACAACAGATATCTTGATTAAACAGGCTGTTTCACACGCTGAAGCAGGGGCTGATATTGTGGCACCGAGTGATATGATGGATGGACGTATTGGTCGTATTCGTCAGGCGTTGGAAGAAAATGGTCATATCAATACACAAATTATGGCGTATTCTGCAAAATATGCTTCTAACTATTATGGTCCATTCCGTGATGCAGTAGGTTCTGCTGGCAACTTGAAAGGTGGTGACAAGAAAACCTATCAACTTGATCCAGCTAACGGTAATGAAGGCTTGCAAGAAGTGGCCCTTGATTTACAAGAAGGGGCAGATATGGTGATGGTGAAACCAGGTATGCCATATTTAGACATGGTATATCGCGTGAAAGACTATTTTGGTGTGCCAACCTTTGCTTACCAAGTTTCTGGCGAATATGCGATGCATATGGCAGCCATTCAGAATGGTTGGTTGAAAGAAAAAGAATGCATTATGGAATCATTGCTTTGCTTTAAACGTTCGGGTGCGGATGGTATTTTGACGTATTTTGCAAAGCAAGTCGCTGAATGGCTTTACTTAGAAGGTAAAAATAAATAAGCACTTTTTAAGTTGAAGTGTTAATCTAGGTGCTGATTTTAGATCTCATCTAATAAAAACGAGGAAATATTAAATGTTTTCTCGTTTTTTATTTTTTCTTCATTTTTTATATAAAAAAAATATTGCCTAGTTGATTTTTCCATTGTTATATTGATGACACGCCGCAACAAGACGGTGATAAATAAAATAACGTTACACACATCATATAAACTCACTACGAGAAGGAAAATCCTATGTCAGCAGTAGCATCATTAGACGCATTTCTTGAAAAAGTGGCTCAACGTGACGGCCACCAACCTGAATTTTTACAAGCCGTTCGTGAAGTCTTCACATCAATCTGGCCTTTCTTGGAAGCAAACCCTAAATACCGTTCAGAAGCTTTATTAGAGCGTTTAGTTGAGCCAGAGCGCGCAATCCAATTCCGTGTTGCATGGACTGATGATAAAGGTCAAGTTCAAGTAAACCGTGCTTTCCGCGTGCAATTCAACAGTGCAATTGGTCCTTTTAAAGGTGGTATGCGTTTCCATCCATCCGTTAACTTATCAATCTTAAAATTCTTAGGTTTTGAACAGATCTTTAAAAATGCCTTAACCACATTGCCAATGGGTGGTGCGAAAGGGGGCTCAGACTTTGATCCTAAAGGCAAATCAGATGCTGAAGTGATGCGTTTCTGCCAAGCTTTAATGGCTGAATTGTATCGTCATGTTGGCCCGGATACCGATGTGCCTGCCGGTGATATTGGTGTAGGTGGCCGTGAAGTTGGTTATCTTGCAGGCTATATGAAAAAATTATCAAACCAAGCTGCTTGTGTCTTTACTGGTCGTGGTCTTTCATTTGGTGGTAGCTTAATTCGTCCAGAAGCAACGGGGTATGGATTGGTTTATTTTGCCCAAGCAATGCTTGCAGAGAAAGGGGATAGCTTCCAAGGTAAAACGGTTTTAGTTTCCGGTTCGGGTAACGTGGCGCAATATGCCATTGAAAAAGCCATGGCGCTCGGTGCAAAAGTCGTAACCTGTTCTGACTCTGCGGGTTATGTGTATTTGCCTGAAGGATTCGATCGTGAAAAATTAGAGGCATTATTAGAGCTTAAAAATGTAAAACGTGGTCGAGTAGAAGAGTTTGCAAAACAATTCGGTCTTCAATATTTTGCAGGTAAACGCCCTTGGGAAGTGAAAGCGGATATTGCGCTTCCTTGTGCAACTCAAAACGAATTAGAGATCGCAGATGCGAAAGCTCTCATTGCAAATGGTGTGAAATTGGTGGCAGAGGGTGCAAACATGCCAACCACTATCGAAGCGACAGAAGCATTCTTAGAGGCTGGTGTATTATTTGGCCCAGGTAAAGCGGCTAATGCAGGTGGTGTTGCGACATCAGGCTTAGAAATGGCACAAAGCTCACAACGTTTATACTGGACAGCTGAAGAAGTGGATAAACAACTTCATCGCATCATGTTAGATATTCATGCAAACTGTAAAAAATACGGTTCAGCAGAAGGTCAAGCAAACATTAACTACGTGGTGGGCGCAAACGTCGCAGGCTTTGTAAAAGTCGCCGATGCGATGTTGGCACAAGGCGTTTATTAATTCACAAAATGAATAAAAAATTGACCGCACTTTGTGATGAAGTGCGGTCATTTTTTATGGTGAATTATTCTGTTGAAATAGGCGAGCGGCTTGCTTTTTTGCTCAAAAAGTGTAAAATCTTCAGGCTTTTTGTCTATATATACAGAGAAAAAAGTAAGCTATATTCTTAAATCACT
>OGCY01000175.1_pt1 | contig 29451 bp, 41 predicted proteins | sample 1570311 | NCBI WGS metagenome assembly OGCY01 (sample SAMEA2582165, study PRJEB24529) | metagenome | biome: Human gut stool | place: China | collected 2011
GCGAAAATCGAGAGCTTGCGAAGCCTATTGTCCAAATCGAAGAATCCCAAGGATGGATGGAAGACGTATCTCGTGGAAATCAAAGATGAGACTCGCTATACTATCGAATTTACGCAAACGTTCACGACCGACGAAATCGAACGGCACGGCCTCGGGTGGCTTCGAAACAGCCCGATTGCGGAATTTAAGGAGGTAAAGTGATGAAGAAACAAGAGTTGATAGAAAAAATTAACGCTATACCTTGGGACGAAGGTTTGGTCGTGGACACGCTCAAGATCAATCGGGCTGGATTGTTACAACTAATTGAGCAGTTAGACGAACCACAGAAAGTCACAATCCCGCAGTTTGTGGCGGATTGGATTGAAGTTTGTAAGGAACATCTTACAAGTTCTCTCTATCTTGCTATGACTCCAAGTTTTTTGAAAACAAATAACCAAGGTATTGAATTAACAGTATGGATCAAAAAGAACGAAGAAACATTCGCTCTAGCGTGGATTAATGGCTACGAGGTCGAGAAAGAGAAGCGGTATCGGGTGAAGATGAAAGGAATTGATAAAACATCTTATCTTAATCATGATATCTTAAAGAAAACGTGGTTTTTCAGCATTGAGCATGATGGTTTTACTGTACGAACCCACCACACCCGCAAAGAGCTGGAAGATGCTGGTTTTGGGGAAGTGTTTAACAGTCCGCTGTTTGAAGTTGAGGAGGTGGAATAGTGACATTTATAAATGCTGATTGCATGGATTATTTGCACGAATTCGAAGACAATCATTTCGATATAGCAATAGTAGATCCGCCTTATTTTTCTGGTCCTGAAAAAAGAAGGTATTATGGACGAAAGAACAGTCCGATAGGTGTTGAAAGACTGTATGAAGAACTCTCTACGTGGGAAGTGCCAGGAAAAGAATATTTTGATGAACTTTTGAGAGTTTCTAAAAATCAGATCATTTGGGGTGTGAACTACTTTGATTATCCTTTTGGTAATGGCCGTATCGTTTGGGATAAAGTTAATGGTCAGTCAAGTTTTTCAGATTGTGAGCTGGCATACTGCAGTTTGCATGATAGTACGCGACTATTTCGCTATATGTGGAATGGAATGATGCAAGGAAAATCAATTTCGGAAGGATACATTCAGCAAGGAAATAAAAAACTAAATGAAATCAGAATTCACCCGACACAAAAACCGATAAACCTCTATCGTTGGTTAGTCCATAAGTATGCTAGAAAAGGGGATAAAATACTAGATACTCACGTAGGGTCTGCTAGTAGTCTGATAGCATTTGAAGAAGCAGGGCTTGAATACGTAGGATTTGAAAAAGATCCGATAATGTTTGAAAAAGCAAAAAAAAGGCTTGAAGAATACAAAAGAAAAACCCTGGAACTTATTTCTTTGTTTGAAGTTGAAGAGGTGGAAGAATGAAACTAGAGGAACTGAAAAAAGCGGAAGAAATCAGACAACAAATTGAAGAGTTAGAAAAGATTATCAATCACAAACTAACACCGCTTGAAAAAATTTCGATAATTAGACAAAAGCCTAAGTTTAGGTTAGCAGTGAAAACAGTAACTATGTTCTATACGACGGAGACATTCATCACTTCGGAAATTTTATCGGATGCGATCAAGGAGGCTTTAAAACAAGCAGTCAAAGATTTAAAGGATGAATTGAGGAATCTAGGAGTAGAGGTGGAAGGATGAACGAGCAGTTTGTTTTAGAGCTAAAAAAATTATTAAATTGTTTTCCCGGATCCTACATAAATAGAAACCTTGAAGTTATTCTTATTCCTAAAACCAACACATACTTTTCTCTCGTTGGTTGTATCACAAAGAGAGACATAATCACAAAAGTCTTGATGTGGTGCACTAGGGACATAGCTGAAGCCAGGCCATATCAGCAACAAAAAAGAAATATCGTCTTTTATGTAGATAATCGCATGCGTTTGGAAAAATATTTAGGTGCAGACATTAATGTAAATGTGATTTATCAATGCTTGGGGAATGGGGTTGACGAAGAACTGACACAAAAATTTATAAGCAGTGGTTTTGACATGAAAATTCTGTATCCAAAGGCCAAGGAGGTGCAAGATGATACCGAAATTTAGAGCGTGGAATAAACTTGCGTCAAGAATGTATATCGTTAATGGGTTACATTTTGATAGAGGGATGGTTCAATATGCGAATAACGATAATGCAATAAGATTTATCAAACTTAAAAATATTATCCTCATGCAATCAACAGGGTTGTATGACAAGAACGGCAAAGAAGTATTTGTCGGAGATATTATAAAATGTACCAGAGGATGTCCTCATGAAGTATATCTAGAAAAAGAATATGGTGGTACTTACGTAGGAGGCATGCCAGCTATATATCTAAAAGGTATAAGAGAGGGTTATGCTTGGACTGGGGCTGAGGAGATCCTCGGCAACATCTACGAAAATCCGGAATTGTTGGAGGTGGAAGAATGACAGTAGAACAATTCCTTAAGTCTTTATCAGACCTAATGTGGTCTTGCTTTTGGGTGATAGTGATATTTTCAGGCAGCAAAAGCAACAAAAGATAGGAGGTAACATAATGAAACGACCAGACAGATACCCGTATTCTAAAAAGCAATGGATTGAAAGAACTGTCGATTATTATTGCTATGACGGTGAACTTTGTTTTTCGCAACACATTTTAGAAAATAGAATAACTGGAAAAATTAAGAACGAGGAGGTGGAGTGATGGAAGAAATTATTATGGCTACGTTGCCAAATGAGGAATTAAATCGTTTGATTAAAATTGAAATCGCAGTTGAAAATCTAATCGAGAATGGAATTCTTGATGAAGATGTATTTAACCAGTATTTGAAGGAAGCGTAAGAGGAAGAGGTAGAAATATGATAAAAAAATTATTGATCACAGTTTTTGTTTGTTTGTCTTTTATAACACTATCAGGGTGTGGAAATAAAGATATTATTGGAACAACTTTTACTTTCAAATACGCAAAAATCAGATTAGCTGACGGACGAATTGTCGAAGGTGAAGTGAAGCAATGGGCAAAATATGACAAACAAGATAGTATTCGTGTGACTTTTGAAAATGGCGAGGTATATTACACTCACTCAAGCAATGTAACACTGTATAACAAATAGACGGGAATTAAGACGGTAATATTAGTCCTAAATTGAGAGTGGAAAGAAATAGAATTACAAGAGAGGTTAAAAATGAATTACAAAATAACAGTAAACGATAAAGAAATAGAGTATGGTGCATTGATCGAGAAATCACGTTTTTCGAAAGAAGAATGGTCTGCTATTTATGCTGAGATTGTAAAACAAAATCGTCCAGAAGTTTTTGAGTGTAAAAAGTTAGACAGTGATTACATCGATGCATTTGGTGCTCTAATCGCTCTTGAAAAACGTTATGAAGCATTGCTTGAATTGTTGCCACAGGATGAGTTTTCTTACGCTGGCACACATCCAAAATGGGTAGCTGATGCAGTTGCAGAAAACACATTAAATAAGTCTGATGTAGTCTGTGATGTATCTGACATGATCGAAAGATGCGGAAGTCTAGAAGAATTAAAAAATGAACTGCTAGAATATTTCGAGGTGAAATAATGGACGAACTAATCAAAAGAATTGAAATTTGGTCAATTGATCGTGGGTTAAATAACCAAGATAGTGGCAAGCAAATCTTGAAACTGGTTGAAGAGTTTGGAGAATTGGTCCAAGGTCATCTAAAAAACAATGTCGATCAAATCAAAGACTCCATCGGTGATATGATGGTTGTCATGATTATCTTCTGCCAGCAAGAGAATATTAAAATCAAAGATGCACTGAACAGAACTTCTGTCGGACTATTCAACGAACGTCATTTGAAAGATGTTGATAGCTGTCTTAAATTCACACTGCGTCACATCAGCCAGCTTGCAGACCGTCCAAGATTTTGGCCTGAGTTAGATTTGGAAGCCCTCACGGACAGCATCGCAAATGTTGGGGGGGCTTACGATTTAACAGTAGAAGAATGTCTTCGAGCTGCTTACGAAGAAATTAAGGACCGGAAAGGGAAAATGGTCAATGGTGTCTTCGTTAAACAGGAGGACATCAAATGACCTATGTTGTAAGACAGTATGAGGGCCACTGCATGTGGGAAGGGACTCATCCAGCGAGAGCGAATGATACAGAGTTCGAAACGTTGCACGAGGCCCTGGCCTATAGAGCGACACTGACAGGCATGATTGAAATATTCAAAAGAGAGGTGATCGAATGAACCTACGAAGTCGCTATGGATATCTTATCCTGGCACTGAAACAATATCCATTTGATAAAGAAATCAAGGACCGAATTGAAGAAATTGAAGTACCTTGGAAACCATCTGATCCTAACACGGGCATCAAGAGTAACAAGACTGTGACTCCAAAAGCTTTATCAGACATCATCAAGAAAGAGTCAGATCCAGAATTGCATCGACTCGAATTGATGAAAGAAGCCATTTCTTCAGTCAAGGTTTTAACTCCAGAAAATGAATGGACTGCAATCAAAGCAATCTACATCGACGGAACTCTAACAGTTGAGGGAGCATCAATCAAATACTTGCATTGTAGCAAGTCATTGACCTACAAAGAGGTCATTGAACCGTTCTTCAACAAGCTCGAGAAAAAGATCTTTGAGTTGTCAGCCAACAGCAAATTTAAAATAAATTTGGAAAAAAGTTAAAAATCCGGCTGAAATCGTGGAAAAATTTCAAAAAAAAGGTGCTAAAATTGTATTATCGGGTAAAACCGAACCGATGGATCCTTATGAAACGGGTTAGGAGTTAGCTCAGTTGGTAGAGCGGTCGGGTTATGACCGGCGTGTCACAGGTTCGAATCCTGTACTTCTAATATCAGCCAAGTCAGCATAAGCTGGCTTTTTATTTTACCTTGAAAGGAGGTGAGTCAATGAACATTGTGGACCCAATCAGGGACAAGGATGATATCCAAGCGATGAAGGAATATCTGAGAGAGTGGAACGAAAGAAACTATCTGCTCTTTTTGTTTGGAATAAATTCTGGTTTGCGTGTAGGTGATATCTTACAAGTGAGAGTCAAAGACGTGCAAGGATGGTACATCAAAGTCAAGGAGCAGAAGACTGGGAAGCGCAAGCAACTCAAAATGACGAAGACCTTGAAGAAAGAAATCCGAGAGTACATCAAAGACAAACCACTGCATCATTATCTATTTCAAAGTCGGATAGGCAAGAACAAGCCACTCGACAGACGAACAGTTGACTGGATATTGAAGACAGCTGCAATCGAATGTGGAATTGAAAACATCGGGACACACTCGATGAGAAAGACATTCGGCTATCACTACTACAAGAAGACCAAAGATGTGGCAATGCTCATGGATTTATTCAATCATTCATCTCCTGCGATTACGCTTAGATATATCGGGATTAGACAAGACCAACGAGATAAAGCGATGTCTAATTTTGATTTATAGTTAATAATTAGACATAACGAGGAAAACGCTAATTTGTTTCATCGAATCTCCGTGGTCCATTTATTTTACTAACTTTTAAATAGTGGTGCGAATCAGACAGAATATAAGATATGTCTAATTCAAGAGAGAAAAACAAAAGGATTTTCAGAAATACCATAAACAATTTCAGAAACAACCGAATGAAACAAACATTTATTAGTGAGAAGAAAGCAAAATGGAAATTGATGTTGAGACTCGAGAGAGTCGCAGAGAATTTTATAACTCGGATTCGTGGAGGAAGTTAAGACTCGAAGCATTAAACAGAGATCATCACGAATGTGTTTGGTGTCGAGATGAGGGAAGAGTGACAAGAACTCTTCTTGAAGTTGACCACATCAAAGAGCTCGAGTATTATCCAGAACACGCATTAGATCTAGACAATCTTCGGACTCTTTGCAAGGAATGCCACAATAAACGACACAACAGATTTCAATTCCGAAAATCTTCCAGAATGGAAAACAAAAATTTCAGGACTGACGAATGGTGGGGGTGAAATTTGTCGAACGAAAAAATTTTAAGACCCCCCGGTCGAAAAAAATCGAAAAAATCCAGCGCCAGGGAACCGGTGGGAGGGGTCGATTGTCCAAATATTTATCAAAAAAATGAAGGGGGTGGGGGCTAATGGAAGAATACACAGAAAAAAATATAAAAGATTTGGAAAACCAGTTACTTTCTAAAATCGGGAATTTCAGTACACGAAAAAAGGACGCTGTCCAGTATGAGAAAGTCCATCGATATATTTATCTTGTCCGACTGCTTTATGAGTTGAAAGAGAGGCTTCATCAAGATGGCCTGGTTATCACCGTGCATAATGGTCAGCAACGATTCCAAAAAGCAAACTCGCTGATTAAGGAAATCAACACTACCAGCAACCAGCTTTTGGCCATCGAGCGATCTTTTGACTTTGAGATTGAAAATTCACCAGTCGAGAAGAAACCATCATCGGATGGGAGTGATCTATTATGATTTCACATCCTCTGATTGATGACTATATCGAACTTGCGGAATCAGGAAAAATCAAAGTCAACAAAGAACGCTCGCTCTTATTCAAGATCATCAAAGAAAAAATCTATCCAAGGGATGATTTGTATTTTGACAATATTTTGATTGAGAAATATATCCAGTTCACTGAGAAGAATTTCTTCCCACTGGCCAAGTATCAAAAATTCATCACGCCATTTATTTTTCTTTTTCGGAAAGAGGATGGTGAACCTCAATTTGATGAAATATTGCTCACTCTGGCCCGTGGGGGAGGGAAGAATGGTTTTATGTCTAGCCGAGACGCATTCTTTATCAGCCCTCTCTATCCTGTCAGAGATTACGATGTGACTATTACAGCCAACTCTGAGAAACAAGGAAAGGTCTCATTTGAGGAAGTTTATGAAACTGTCCAGCGAAGAGGACTGGAAGACCATTACTATTTAACAAAGATGTCTATTACAGGCCGAGGGAATAACTCGGTCTTTTCTTATCGGACAAACAATCCAAAGACAATGGACTCGGCTCGTGATGGCTGTCTAGAATTTGATGAAATTCACCAGTTTGAGAATGACTCTGCAGTTAAAATCCAGCGGTCAGGGCTTGGTAAGATTGCCCACGCTCGTACTTTTTACAATGGTACCAACGGGCACGTCCGTGAAGGGTTCTATGACAAGCTGATTGAGAAGTCGATGAAAATCTTGAATGGTGAACTTGATGAGTTTCGCTTATTCCCGTTTATCTGCAAGTTGGATGATCCGGAAGAAGTGGACGATATGAGCAACTGGCCTAAAGCGAATCCTATGCTGGATGAGACTACACCTTATGCTAAACGTCTGCTAGCTAGAACGAAAGCCGACTATGACGATTTGGAACTTGAGCCATCAGGCAGACAAGAGTTTATGACCAAGCGGATGAATCTCCCAGAAGCGGACCTCGAGAAAGATGTGACGACTCGTGATAAGTTGCTCGCTACTTTGAGGGATGCAGACATTGAACTTGTCGGAAGGTCATGTGTGGCTGGATTTGACTACGCAAGCATCCGAGATTTTGCATCTGTTGGCTTGCTATTTAAGGACGGCGATGACTTTATTTGGAGGCAGCACAGTTTTGCTCGGAAGACGTTCCTTGATGCGTTTAAAATCAAGGCTCCAATCCGTGAGTGGCAAGAGCAAGGGATTTTTACTGTCGTAGATGGACCAAGTATAGATCCACGGTTGCTATTAGCTAAGCTGAATGAGTGGCGCAAGCTATACAATATTGAGCTAGTCTGTGCCGATGGTTTTCGGATGGATTTGCTGAAACCGTTACTGGAAGAAGCTGGTTTTGAATTTGAATTTCTTCGCAATCCAGGGGCTATCCAATCCAAAGTGGCACCAATCATAGAGGACGGATTTGCGAATGAGAGATTTAACTTTGGAAATGATAGGTCAATGCTGTGGTACACAGATAATACCTTCGTGAAGGAAGACAAGGACGGAAACAAGAGGTTCTTGAAGAAGGAACCGGTGAGACGTAAGACCGATGGCTTCCACGCTTTTATTGCTGCTCTCTACAAGAGAGAAATCATCCAGGAGAGCACTGTTGGTGAATTCCTTGATGTGATTGAAGATTGGGATTTTTAGAAAGGTAAACCAAATGAACAAACGAATGAAGAAGAAACAAGGCTTACAGAATGAAGTTGAAATTTTGAAATCAGAAGTGGCTATATTGAAGGGCGAGTTGAATACTCTAAGTCAAGCCTTGAAGCGTCACGAAGATGCTTGTAGTGAAAATATCGAGCAGACGAACAAAGAGTTCGAAGCTATCAGGCAAGATATGAAGCGCTCGAAGAAGTCATTCTTTAAGCGATAAGGGATAAGCTCCCGGGTGGGTGGTTGGCAAAAAAATTTAAGAAAGGAGGAGGTGCCTTGGGATGGCTAAATTTATTCAAGCGTGAAGTTCCGGAACCAAGCTTTGAGTTTGATGAGCTAGAGCGGATTTTTGGAAATCTGCAACTGAAGAGCTTGTCGATTGATAAGGCTGCTGAATTTGTGGCCCGCATCTTTGCAAGGTCTGAGTTCAAATTCATCGAGAATGGGAAGAAGAAGGCTACTGATTGGGATTACCTGCTAAATGTAAGACCCAACAAGAACGAATCAGCTTCTGAATTTTGGCAAAAGGCTATTTATCGCTTATTGACCAAGAATGAAGTCTTAATCTTTCTGTCGAGTGATGATCAGTTATTAATAGCTGACTCGTACATTCGTCAAAAGTATGCTGTGTATGATGATACGTTCACATCTGTGACTTGTCAAAATTATACTTTCCAGAAACCATTCAAGATGAACGAAGTCATTTTCTTGCAGTACAACAATAATCGGCTTCAAGAGTATTTTACTCAGTTGTTTAACGACTATGAGAAGCTACACACTCGACTAGTCGAAGCGCTGGCACGGAACAATCAAATCCGTGGAGTTCTTAGTACAAGGACAAACGCAAGCTTCGACGATACGAAGCGTGCCAAAATGCAGAAATATGCTGATGGACTCTTTAAATCGTTTACAACCAAGACGGTAGCGATTGTACCAGCTCAAGAAGGAATGGAATATTCTGAGCTGACCAATACCACAGGAACGTCGAATCTGTCCGTAGATGAGCTCAAAAAGCTTCGTCGGCAGTTTGATGATGAAGTGGCTGATGTCTTGGGAATCCCTACTGCGCTGATGCATGGGGATATGGCAAACCTTGAGAATAGCCAGAAGATGTTCAACAGTTACTGCTATCAATCGCTTGTTAAGAAAATGAGCGATGGCCTGAACTTCGCTTTGTTAAGTAAAAGTGAGTACAAGGACAACAATCGTCTTGTTATTGTTGGCGAAGGTCAAAGGGATAAATTCTCACTTGCTCAAAGTATTGACAAGTTGATTTCTTCTGGATCCATGCTTATCAATGAGGTCCGTGAGGAACTTGGTCTTGAAGCTGTACCGTGGGGCGACAAGCCTCTGATCACTAAGAACTATCAACTTGGTGAGGATGTAGAGAAGGGAGGTGAGAAAGAAGATGAAAGTGATTCCGATTAAGGGAACCATTGTGTCGAACAATGACAGTTGGATTTATGATTGGTTCGGCTGGGATTATACCGCTCCGAAAAATGTCGCACTTCCGGAAACTGGTGAGGACATCGAAGTCCATATTAATTCTGGTGGCGGTGATGTGTATGCTGGTAGTGAAATCTATACCGCTTTGCGGTCCTACTCAGGGAAAGTAGTTGTTAAGATCGTTGGCATTGCTGCAAGTGCGGCAAGCGTCATTGCTATGGCTGGTGACGTGGTAGAAATTAGCCCAACTGCACAAATCATGATCCATAACGTGTCGTCACGAGTTGACGGAGATCACAACACTCTGCTGCATGAAGCTGGAGTGCTTGAAGGTTTTAATAAATCTATCGCAAATGCTTATGTCGACAAGACTGGGAAGGCATTAGATGATTTATTGGATCTGATGAATGAGACAACCTGGTTCGATGCTGAATCAGCAGTCAAGGAAGGATTTGCTGACCGTGTCATGTTTAGCGGAGAGATTGCTCCAACATTTGCTGCAAGCGAAACTCCAATGATTCCACATGACTTTATCAACAAAATGAAATCAGCAATGACTCCAGATGTTGATAAACTCGCTGAGTTGGTAGCTGATAAGCTAGAAGCTCGACAAATTGAAAAAGAGACTTTCGAAAATAGTGAATTCGTACAGAAAAAATTCAATATTCCAGAAAGTTCAGAAAATAACACAAACGAGGCTGTACCGAAAGGGTTCGGTCTTTTTGCATTTTAGAAAGGAAAAATACTAATGCCAATGCAATTATCTAACAAATTCAACGAAATTCGTCAGAACTTTTTGAACGCTGTGACAAACGGTGCACCTCAAGAAGAACAAGCGAAGCTCTACAATGAAATGATCGAGTCGATGACTAACGAAATGATGGAACAAGCTCGTCAAGCTGCTCACGAGGAAGTTTCAGCGATGAATCCTTATGACGCTAAATTGACTGCTGAAGCTCGTGAATTCTTCAATGATATCGACAAAACTGCCCCTGTGGGAGTAGAAAAACTCTTCCCACAAGAAACAATCGACCGTATCTTTGATGATATGGTTAAATCTCGCCCACTCTTGCAACACCTTGGATTGCGGAACGCTGGCATCCGCCTTAAATTCCTCAAATCAACTCAAACCGGACAAGCAGTTTGGGGCAAGATCAATGGGGAAATCCAAGGTCAATTGAAACAAGCCTTCAACGAAGAAGAAGCTATTCAAAACAAGTTGACTGCATTTGTAGTCATTCCTAAAGACTCCGAAAAATTTGGTCCTGCTTGGTTGCAATCATTTGTATCTCTTCAAATTTCAGAAGCATTTGCAGTTGCTTTGGAAGCCGCCTTCTTGAACGGTGACGGGGATGACAAACCTATTGGTCTTTCTCGAACTCTTACAGGAACCGCATCCGGTGGTAAAACAACTTATGCAGAAAAAGCTGTTGAAACAACCAAACTTACATTTGCGGACTCTGCAACTGTTGTCAAAGAATTGACAACTGTGTACAAATACCATTCTGTTAAGTCTGATGGGGATCCAGTGGCGGTTGAAGGTAATGTCGTGATGGTTGTAAACACAGCAGATGCATGGGAAGTTAAGAAACAATACACTTCTCAAAACGCTCAAGGCGTATATGTGACTGCAATGCCATACAACTTGATCTTGGTTGAGTCAGTTGCTCAAACCGCTGGCAAAGTGACTACATTCGTGAAAGGTCGCTACGATGCGCTTGTAGGTGGCGGAATCGAATTTGGTCGCTTCACTGAGACTTACGCTCTCGAAGACTTGAACCTCTACACTGCTAAGCAATTTGCTTACGGTAAGGCACATGACGAAAAGACTGCTGCGGTTTGGGAATTGAAAATTAAATAATAGGTGGTGACACCGAATGGAAGAAACTAAACAGCTTCATCCGCTTCTAGGAGCATTCAAGGAGCGGATGAAAATCTTTCATGATGCAGAGAATGCCAATCTCTCACGCATGCTCACTTCGTCAGAAAAAGCGATTCTTGATCTTACGGATTCATTCGATGCTAGCGATAGCCGTGTGGAAGAATTGATCCTTGAGCGGTCGAGATATCTCTATAATGACCAGGTTGAGTTCTTCTATGCGAATTTCCAGGGTGAGATTTTGGAACTGTCTCTTAAAAATTATCAGTAGGAGGGAATATGGTCGAAGTTTTAAAAGAGTTTTTTGATTTGAAAGAAAATGTGCTTCGTAAAGTTGGAACCACATTTGAAGCGGATGAAGCTCGACAAAAGGAACTGATGGAAAAACTACCTGGTTTCATCAATCCAGTGGTCGGGACTGCTCCTAAAACGACAACAGAAGAAGTAGCAACACAGGGCATTGAAGCCTAACTTTAAATACAAGCAACCGGAAGCAACCAATGGAGACCTAAGAACGCCTGTCACCTTCTATACTTCTAAGGTGGAGGACGGTTTGGATGGTCGTGATGTTAGCTTTGAGAAGGCATTTTTCACTTTTGCGAAAGCTTACTCGCCTAGCTTAAAAGATATTGAAATCTCCACTGGTAAATCCATGGTTGCAAAAATGACTCTGAAAATTCGAGATCCATTGACTAGCTATCAGCCAGATGTTCGACACTTCGTGGAAGTGATGGACCAGCGCTTACAAGGGAAGAATTGGAACATCATTGATGTTCGCCCTGATTATGATAATCGTGATTTCTTAATCGTAATTATCGGAGGTGGTCGGGATGAGTAGTGGTGCGACACTGGTCGGATTCGAGGAAGTAATCCGGAATCTAGAAGCGAAGCTTGGAGACGAAAAGGTGAGACGGTCTGCCAACAAGGCACTGAAAGGTGCTGCGACCGAGACCTTGGAAGATTTCAAGGGCGCCTTAGCTGTCTACAAAGATACTGGCGAGACAATCGCAAGTGCGACTGTTGGGAATGTCACTGGAAGTTTTGAAGGTGTCCCAATGGTTAAGCTTGGATTTGGTGCTGGTTCACGTTGGCGCTTGGTCCACTTGAGCGAATTCGGATATGCGAAGAAAGCACACCCTCGAGGCTTTGGCGTGATTCGAAGATTTTCAGAGGCAAACAAAGAGAAGTTTAAATACAGACTGGCTTCTAAATTGAAAGCGGAGGGACTTGGATGATTAAAGATAAATTGACCGAAATTTACAACGCCTTAAAAAGCGATGAAAATCTTTCTGGGATTTGTATCAAGTCGTTTAAACGCCCTGAGACGCTTTCTGAGAAGGATCCGAGCATTGTCATCATTCCGGTCGGCCCTCCTCTTCAAAGCGACCGTGGGAGCAATACAAGTCTGTCAAAGACTTTTCTCTACCAAATCAACGTAGAGTCTACTGATCGCATCAAATGCAAGGAATTGCAAGGTGCTGTTGAGAAAATCATGGAGTCAGAAGGCTTCTACCAAACGGACGGGGGTCTAGATACATGGATCCCAGAAATTAAACGCTATGCAGATGCTCGGACATACAGAGGAAAAAGCTCTCTATATGACGATTATTAGAAAGGAAATTTAATATGACACAACAAAAACAAGGTACAGCGACAGTCGGTTTTAAAAGCTTGACAGTTCGCATTTTGGATGGGAACCAGACTCCAACTGATGGAGAAAACCTCTTTATCATCCAAGGTAAAAAAGGGGAAGGTGCCACTCAAACAGCTAAGATCTCTGGTCTTGCTGCTGATGCTATCAAATCATTCGGAAGCAACATTGCTTACCACGTAAACAATCGTGGGGTTGGAGATGTTAAGGTAGATCTCGGGCTCTTGGATATTCCAGTAGCGCTCTACGTTAAAGCTCTAGGTTACGAAGACGACGATGGTATTCTTGATTTCGGAGCTGACACAGTTTCAAAAGACGTTGCAATCTTGCTAGAATCAAATACTGCAGATGGCGGTGGAGCTTACTATGGCTTCTACAAAGGAAACCTAGCAATGGATGCTATTGACCTCAATACGCTCAAAGAAAAAGCTGAAGAACTCGCTACTACAAACGTATCATTCGCCGCAGGCGCAAGTACCAATGAGAACACCAAGAACAAATATGGAACAATGTACTTTGGTAGTGATGAAACAAAAATCAAAAAAATGAAAGCAAAACTCGGTATGGCAGTAGCAGGCTAAAATAAAACGGGGGCATCTAGCCCCTTTGTTTTATTATCTTAACATTGTAAACCTTTTCAAGTTTTGGTAAAATAAGATTGTGGAGGTTTGCTATGAAAAAGAATAAACATTCGATTTTGATTTTATTAACTATTGCATTTGGTATTGGCCTAGTAACGATGTCAGGGCTGTTATTCTCTGCGCTGAATGAGAAATCCAAGCTAGAAAAGAAATATGAGAGTCTCAAAGAGGACAAGGAACGGATTGAGAATATCAAATCTAGATTCTTTACTTACGTCTTCGTAGTAGATCACACACTTGCTTCTGAGGCTATTGATTTCACATTAAGTGAAGGAGAATACCGCTATCAGTTCGGAGAACCCGCCCTGTTTGATCAGACTGAAATGACGGTTGGGGAACCGAAAAAAGACACTTCAGGGTTACTCGCTATGGAACATGATAAACAAGAGTACAAGGCTGTCACGGTCACCCTGACAATCAATAACAAGGACACATCAAATGTTGAATTAAACCCTAGAAAATTCTTTGCGAGTGACGAAGATGGGGAATATCTTGGATTTGACTCGGTATTTTCGAATGACAATACTGTAGCTATCAATTCGGATTCCAGCGTTGTCTTCCAAGCTGGCAAGGAAGGTCATGTGACTATCATTTTTGCAATGAAGCAAAGTAATGCGTCTAAGGATGTCACAAAGGTCGAATTTGGGAAAAATAACTGGACGAAATAAGAAAAGGCACCGCAAGGTGCTTTTTAATTTAGAAGGGAAAACAAAATGGCTAAAATTACATTTACTATGAAGAACGAGAAAGGCGAAGATGTCCTATACTCCAGTAAAGAAATCACTACTCGTGACTATCGTGACTATCTTGTGCTCAATGACTCGCTTACGTCTGAAAAGTCAGAAGTTGAAAAGTTGGACCAACAATTGAACTTTATCGCTTCGCTTTTTGAAAATGTCACAGTTGAACAATTGCTGGAGCATACAGACTTTGCTAAAATCATTGAAGTATTTATGGACATCTACGCTCATCTGGTAGGTGATGTGGACCCAAAGGGGAAACAATAGATCCCAAAGATGCTTTAAAGCATTTTTATAAATTTGTCAAAAATGTCTCTAATGGTCCGTACAATATGAGTATCAATGAGGTTATGGATATTAGCTGGGATGACTTAATCGGTATCGTTGATACAAGTAGCGATCCGGAAGACGAAACTCCGCTAGATATTGCAGACATATTTGACGGGATATAAAGTAAAGCCTTTTTAAAGGCTTTTTTTATTTCGAAGGAGGAAAAATGGCAGGTGGAACGCCACTAGGACAAATGTATATCGAACTAGGGCTGGACGTGTCAAAGTTCAATCCTAGCTTAACAAGTGCGAAGAATGCAGTGAAGTATTTCCAAAATAATGTCAAAGCACTCGACAGCACTTTAAAATCTCATGGAAATAATGCAGATTTACTGAAATCAAAGTACAAATCACTTGGTCAGGCGATTGAGGCACAGAAAAAGGTCCTCGAGCAGATGAAGAATGGATTTGACAAACTTGATCCTGGATCTGCTAAGTATGACAAAGCTGCTGCAGATATCGAGCGTGAGAATGCGAAGTTATCTGCAATGGAAGGTCAATTGTATAAAGTCGAGCAAGCTTTGAAAGCTGTTGCTCGTGAAAATAGTTTCTCCGGCCGAATGGAAGCTCTGGGGCAGAGCATCAAAAAAGGCGGAGAAAACATTCAGAACTTTGGTAAGAAAGTTTCTGATCTTGGCGGGACTTTAACAAAAGGTCTCACTGCCCCGCTTGTCGCTAGTGCTGGATTTGCGCTCAAGGCTGCAATCGACTATGAAAGCGCCTTTGCTGGAGTCAAAAAGACGGTTGATGGGACACCTCAACAGTTCGATAAACTTTCTACAAGCATTCGGAATATGGCTAAGGAAATGCCATCCAGTGCGGTTGAAATCGCACACGTTGCAGAAGCAGCTGGGCAATTAGGTGTGCCAGTCGGAGCTATCAAAGAGTTTTCTAAAACAATGGTGAACCTTGGCGTTTCAACCAACCTAAGTGCGGAAGAGGCTGCATCCTCGATTGCTAAAATCGGGAATATCATGAAGGTCTCCAAGAATGACCTGGGTGAATGGTCCAGTCATTTTGGATCTGCAGTCGTTGATTTGGGTAACCACTTTGCGACGACGGAGCGTGATATCGTCGAAATGACCAACCGTTTGGCCGCCGGAGGTAAACTGGCCGGATTGACCACTCCTGAAATTCTCGGTCTTGCGACTGCGATGAGTAGTGTCGGTATCGAAGCCGAGGCTGGTGGTACTGCCATGACACAAACCCTTACCAGTATTGGTAAGGCTGTATCTGGCGTTGGTAAAGGAGCTACTGAAAAGTTACAACTGATTGCCCAAACTGCTGGGATGACCTCTGAGCAGTTTACCAAGGCTTGGAAGGAAAAACCAGCGCAAGCCTTGCAATCTTTTATCAAAGGGTTGCAAAAAGCCACTGACGAAGGCAAGAACATGGACGGCATCCTTGACGAACTTGGAATGCAAGGTATCCGACAAGGAAATATGCTGAAATCTCTTGCATCAGCATCTGACACAATGACAGATGCGGTGAATCGCTCAAACAGTGCATGGGAAAAAAACAGTGCGCTGACTGAAGAAGCTCGTAAGCGATATGAAACAACTGAATCACAGTTGAAAATCTTTAAAAACAAGATTACAGATATTGCTATTGAATTTGGTGGTCCATTGCTGAAGGCACTAAACAGCGGGCTGGATGCTGCTAAACCTTGGCTGAAAACTCTGTCTGAGATGGCTGAGAAGTTCAGCAAGATGTCATCTGAGCAACAACAGAATATCATCAAATGGGGATTAATGGGAGCGGCCGCTGGACCTGCTTTGAAACTACTCGGTGGTGGCCTTAGGATCATCGGTGGCTTGACCAAAGGCTTTGGGAGCCTTGTTAGTGGTATCGGTAAAGTCTCTGGTGTTATCAAAACGTTTAAAGACGCTGGCTCTGTGGCTGGTGGATTTAAAGCCCTGTCCGCAAGTATTAGCGGAATAGGAACCGCAACTGCTGAAGCTAGTACAAGTACAAGCTTATTATCTACTGCGGTAGCCTCACTTGGTAGTGGTGCCACATGGGGAGTCCTTTTGGGAGGAGCTGCATTAGTTAGCTTGTCTTATATAGCTGAGAAGATAGCAGAAGCTGAGAATAGGACACAGCGCTGGGGGACGTCCGTCAGCAAGGTCCAAGATGAACAACTGAGCGGTTTCAAATCCAAGGTTGATGAAGCAAACAAGGCTATCGTCGATTTTGGAGCAACTGCTGGAAATGTCGATAATGTCAAGGCTTCTTTTGAAAAACTCAACAGTGAGATTGACAAGCTGATCGATGAGAAGAAAGAGAAGTTGCAAGCTCTCGCTAAAGAAGTCGGTATGAGTGAGGAGGTTCGTAAGAACCAAGAAGAGCAACTCGAACAAACCAAAGTAAATGTCCGGAATATGACCGAAGAGGTTGGTCGTATCTATCAAAACGCTAAGGACAACCACAGAGACCTGACTCTTGAAGAGAAAGCTATCGTCTCAAACATCCAAAACCAAATGATCAGCCAGGAATTAGACTTGCTGAATATTTCTAAGGATAAGAAACATGCTATTATGCAAGCCATGAATGGCGATGTCAAATCCATGAATGAAACTCAGCGTCAAGATGCGTTGAAAGTGGTCACAGATTGGATTCTGGAAGAAGAGAAGGTCTACGAAAAGCGCAAGCAAGCTATCAAAGAGGCATACAAAAACGATGGCTCCGCAAAAGGAATTCAAGAACGTAATCAGAAGTTAGATGAGCTGGAAGCAGAGCATCTTGCCAGAAAAGAAGCTTACCAACAAAAATATTTTGAATTAGAAAAGAACTTCCTAGACAATTACAATGGTAGATGGACTAAGGAAGCCATAGGAGGCGCTAAATCTCGTATGGGCGCATTAGGCCTCGATGTGAAGCAATTCGAAGAGTATATGCGTTCTGCTGCTGATACTGTCACGACATCATCTGGGATCGTTGCGAAGTCCATGGCTAACATGAGTAAGGAAACTTCTGAGGCTAACATGGTCTGGAACTCACTCGTATTTGATGATAAAAAGGGTGAGGTTAAGACGAATGCTAAAGAAGAAATTTCCAAGGTATTGGAAGCTGAGAATGGCTGGAATTCAATTGAATTTATCTTGAAGAATGCCAACCTTGAAACGAATGCTAAGATGCTGATTGGTGAGACTTTGGTCGAGACAGGTAAATGGAATGAGTTGACCCTCGAACAGAAAGAACTGGTTTTAGACGGTCACAAAGGTATGCAAGCCATCCTTGAGAATAAGGAGGCGCTAGCTCAGTGGAACGCCCTACCAGCCGAAGCCAAAGAGCTGTTGATGAAGAATGAGGCATTCCTGAACTCTGGAAACCTCGCTATTTCTACCTTGCAAAAATGGAATCAGTTGAGTCCTGAGCAGAAAGAGATTATTGCTAAAGATTTGGCAACTGGTGAGGTTACTAAAATCCAGCAAGCTCTTAACTTACTTGTCGGTATGAATCCTAACATCCCAATCAATGCGAAAGACAACTCTAGCAAAGTTATCTCCCAAGTAATGAACGACATCCTGAACATTCCGAAGGAGACAAAAACTAACATCAATGCGGATGCAAGTGGTGCTGAAGCCGGCAAGAACCAAGCCATTGAGGCTTATGGTGCAGTCAATAACTATCAAGTACCTACGAAACCAATCACAGCAGACGCAAGCAATGCCGTCAATGCAGGGCAAGCAGCAATCAACAAGCAGAATGAATGGAATGCAACTCCATCACCTACAAAAGCACAAACTGGTGATGCTGGTAGTGCGGTAAATGCAGGGCAAGCTGCTATTAACAAGCAGAATGAATGGAATGCGCTTTACAGTCCTACGAAGTACATGACTGGCGATGCAACTAGTGCCATTAATGCTGCGAACTCTGCAAGTGGGGCTATACACTCTGTACCGACTAGCTGGCATACAACCATCACAGCTACGGAGGTAGTCAACCGTGTCGTTAACACCGTAGGAAGACTATTCGGGCACAAAGATGGTACAGATTATCACCCGGGAGGACTTGCTATGGTCAATGACCAGCGCAATGCTGTCTACCGTGAGATGGTCACGTTACCAGATGGACGTAGCTTCATTCCAGAAGGCCGAGATGTCATCATGCCACTTCCTCGTGGGTCCAAGGTCTTACGTGCAGATAAGACAAGACGTTTGATGCAAAAACTTGGCATCCCTAAGTATGCATCTGGTATTGGTATTCCCGAAGATGCGAAATTCTTGAAAGAAATGGAAAAAGCTAATCGGGAAATCGTGCTAATTGACAATAAAGGTGACAATGAGTACGACGGTCAAAATGTTGTTGCTGAGATTGCGTTTCTGAGGTCAAGTTTAGAAAAGTTATTGACTGCTATCCTTGAGAAACCGTCAGAAACCTATCTAGATGGCAACGTTTTGGCACAAAATAGCTACCAACGCTATTCTAAAATCATGGCAAGGGAGGGAATCTAATGTTTAACATGATTATTAATGGGTTTGACACTGGATCAATCCCTCAGTGCTATGTCACTGACTACGGCGAGGAGCAAATGGCTCAGCCACGTTTTGACAACAATACAATTTATGGAGCTAATGGAGACTATCCTATCTATGATGGTGCGTATGATGGCTATGATAAGATTGTCAGCTTGTATGTAGTAAAAGAAGAACAGGTTCAGAAAATCCTTGAGCAATTTAATCAGCAGAACAATGTAGTAGAGTTTGGGCATCGGCCAGGCTCTATTTTTTATGCTGACTATGCTGGCTCAAGCTTCAGACAAAACGGCATCCATGCTTGGTCGCTAGAAATCAAACTCAAGATGCATCCTTTCCGCTATCAAAAAGATAATGCAGAAGTGGTGCTGGCGAGTAATGGGACTGTGACTAATCCTGGAACGGTCTATTCTGAACCGGTCATCATTGTTGAGGGAAATGGAGATGTGACGCTTACGATCGGTAAGCAAACCATGCAACTCAAACTAGATACTAAGGCTACTATCGATTGTCGTCATAAACGTCAGAACATCTATGACAAGAACGGAAATTTGAAGAATACCCTTCGGACTCGAGGTGGGTTCTTCGAAATTCCTGTTGGTGTTTCTGGGGTTGTGTTTGGTGGAAATATTACGAAGGTGAGAATTCAAGGGAATTGGAGGTATAAGGTATGATCTATCTATTAGACGATAACTTTCCTCTAAATTCTGCTTTTGATGATGAAATCATCCAAGAAGCGAATAGCACCTATCAACTTACTTTCAAATTTCCGACAAATGATGATAAATGGGTAGAGCTGAAAAACGAAGTCTTACTGGTTGCGGACGACTTGCACGGTGAGCAGTATTTCTCAATCTTCGAAGTCGAAAAGCAACATGGCTATATCACGGTATATGCTAATCAGGTTGCTACTCTACTGAATGGCTACTCAATCAATACTATCAGCGTTGATAGAGCAAATGGCTTCACTGTCATGAATGCGCTAGTATCAGCCTTAAAGAGGCCGAGTCCTTTCACATTCTTTTCTGATATCAGCTCGAAACATACTCTCAATCTAAAAAATGTATCGGTGATGGAAGCTCTGGTGAAAGATAAGCACTCTATTGTCGGGCAATGGGGTGGAGACCTTGTGCGTGATAAGTACAGCATCCGGCTACTCGAGAGAGCAGGAGTAGAAAACGAATCTCTCTTTGCCTACAAAAAAAATATGAAGTCCTATCAAGAGTCTGAGTCGACTAAGGAATTGAAGACAAGGATTCATTTCAGACGTGTCATTGAAAGTCATGATGAAAACAAAAAGGACCAGGTCTTTACTGCTACAATTGATAGTCCTCTAATCGATAAATATAAGAATATTTACGAAGCGGACATGGAGGTGCAAGATCAGGATGTAGTCGACCAGAAAACGCTGGAAGAGTACGGAAAGCGCTATTTCCGTGAAACTCTCTGTGATATGGTCGAAGAAAGTCTTGAAATTGATGTTATCGGACAATCTGATCAACCTGTAAGCCTCTTTGATACTGTCAGTGTATTCCATGAGCGATACAACGCAGACCTTCGCAAAAAGATTACTAAATATCGCTTCGCTCCTATGAAGAAGAAATTGGTTAGCATCGGATTTGGAAAGGCGAGTCAGTCCTTTGGCAGTGCTCTTGGAAGCCTCGTAGAAAACAAAGTCAATGAGCAACTTGATGAAAAGTTGAGTGGTCGTGATAAAGAGTATGAGGCTAAGGTCCAAAAATTAGTTGATAATGCTAACGCTGAATACTCGAAGAAAGCCACCGCACTCGAACAAGAAATCACTGATGGTATCGAACAAGCCAAGGCACAAGCCGAGGCAGTCAAAAAACTCATCTCTAATGATATCGAGAGACGCTTCCAGGAATTCGGGAGCAATGACCTTGAAGAAGTCAGACGAAAAGCAGATGAAGCATTGAGGAAGGCTGGAACATTGCCAGATGCTGCAAGCTTGTCTGCGTCTGTTAAACGTGAAATCTTGGCCAGCCCCGACCTAACTCAAAAGGTCAGCGAGACAATCCAGCAGACTGACAGTGGGACAATCTATAATAAGATTTACCAAAATATCAAGCATGACTTCACTGCAATGGACGAAATCGGACCTGTCTTGGCTGGTATTAATCAACAAATCAAGAGCCAAACAGTAGAGTTCCAAAAACTAGCCGAGTCCAACAAGCTCTACGAGCGTATCATCGGTACATCAGAGACAGACGCACCCGACAAGCTATCACGGCTTGTCATGAGTAGCGAGATTTTTCAGTCCGAGGTCGGAAAATATGCTAAAGATGACTTTAATCTTGTTTATGATCCAACGAATTTTAGCAAGTGGAAAAAGAAGCAACCCGAAGCTAATGTTGTTGAAGTTCAAGCCTCAACAAAATTATTGAGAATTACCAATTCAGGACACACCAACAATGTCTATCGTGGGTTTGCATTACCAATTACGACATCAAGTTTTACCAAAGATGAAAAACTTAGCTATCGGATTGAAGCGTGGGTAGATGTATTACCAAACGCACCTCTTGGTATTGAATTGTGGAATAACAACAGCGTTATTGCTTCCGATCGTGTGACTTTCACAAAAACTGGTACGCAGATTATCACAGGCACCATGACAGTCAATAAGACTACAACGAATTTAAGAGACTTTCCTCTTGAGTTTTGGCTGATGAAAAATGGTACTGTAGCGATCGGGAAAGTTTCCCTTATCCGTGGAGATAGACCACCTAATAAATTTACGGACAACACCTCTACACAGGATGTAGCCACACAAACACAAGTAACACAGCTTGCTGGTTCTTATGCTATTAAGAATCTTAATAGTGCAGGTGACATCATCAACGGGATCAATATTGGCGCCAATGGTAACAATCGAATTGATGGCCGTCTAACCCACATTACCGGCCAGACACTGATTGACAATGCAGTTATCAAATCTGCGATGGTTGATAAGTTAAAGACCGGAAACTTTGAATCTGGCTCTGTCACGACTCAGATTCTTGCTTCAAATGCGGTCACTGCTGATAAGTTGCTAGTGGATGCTGCTATGATCAACAAGCTTGTAACCAATCAAGCCTTTATCAGAGAGCTGGTATCCCAGAAAGCGTTTATCACACAACTAAATTCGATAGATGTTGCAGCGAAACGATTTACAGGTGAGCGTGTCCAGTCATCAGATGGATCCCTTGTATTGGATTTAATTAAAAATCAATTAACCATGACTAGTGATACAGCTGCTATTACCAGAGAGCAAGCTGGTTTTCCCACACAATTTATGCGATACGAATCCAGTGTCGAAAACGGTCATAAGCACGCTAAGACAATTATCGGCAGTAACCGAGATGGTTCCAAATCATGGAACTCACCATCATTTGCTGGCATCGTAATTGATAACAATGCCAACAGTACACTTGATAACATCTATCAATTTGGAGACCATATCCATTTTAAACACTCGCAAGGCGATGACGGTTGGCGATTTTCGAATGTCTCACAAGTTATTACGCCCGGTGTTTGGAATAAAAAATCTGAAATATGGGCTAGATCATTTGTCGTACCGAGAGAAACCAGAGGCCTTACTGACACACCAACTAAATTTATAAATCTAGTTGATAGCGTCGCAGCACTATGGAAACTTTGGGCACACGCTAAAGGACAAATGAGCATGACAGGTGCGATGCAAACCGTTGTACAAGGGTCTCTTGACGCTTGGGGTTATAGTAGACCTCATATTTAATAATTACGGAGGAACAATGAACGAAAATATTTTACTGTCAATGGTTGCTGAATTGAACAAACAATTGAGCGACAAGACGCTTGGCGAAATTGAGTTTAAGGCTCGTTTCACCGATTTACAAGCACAAGTAGCGCAACTTGCTCAAGAAGTTGAAAGCTATCGCTCTGTCCTTGAATCTGATAAAGATTTGAAGGATCTTTTTGAAGAAATCAAAAACAAAAACGAGGTAACTAAATAATGGATTATAAATTACAATTTAAATCATATGATGCAGTAGCTAACACTACCAAGGTAGCAATCAAGCAAGATTTCCCCTATCGAGTATTTGAAGAAATCCTCCCAAACAATCGCATGACTGAAGATGATGCGACATTGATTGAAGCAGTGTTAAACATCGTCCGCATGGAACTTGACACATCTGGAGCAGTCGTAGCAATCAAGAAAGAGTTAGACAAATCTGTCGAAGCTAACAATGATGCTATCGCTAAAATCCAAGCTCTAACCAAGGACAACGAAGAAAAAGCCAACCAAATCCAGAAGATTAAGGACGTTGCTGATTGGAATCTTTTAGCTCGTGTAACAGATATTGACAATCCGATGGATCCTACAATCTTTAAGCGTGGACTTGAGTTAGTAGATCTTGGACAAGTTGGTAAAACATATCAACCACAAGAAATCTTTACGATTGAAGATCCAAACCACACAGAAGCATTTGGTGAAGGCAAGCGTGTCATGATCCAAGTGACCGAACCATTTACTTATCAGGGCGAAACTTTGGAGCAGTTAAACAATCTTTACCAAAATGGTAAGATTGGCATCTGGAAATGGATTAAACCAAAAGAAGAGAAGGAAGAGAAGTCAGGACAACCTTCTGGTGACCTTGAAACTCAACCAGTGTCGACAGCTACACCACAACCAGTACTTTAATGAGAGAGGGGCGTGATCTATGATCCACTTTACACCCGAAGATATCTCGATGATGGTCGGATTTGTCGGGATCTTACTTGGAATTTACGGCAATTTTAAAGGAAATGTCGTGGCACAAGAAAAACGCATGGTCGTTATTGAAAAAGACATCGAAAACATGCGTGATTTCCGTCTTACGGCTGTTAGACGACTTGACAACCACGATGAGCAGAATAAGTCTCTTTTAATCCTCGCAGAGCAGGTCAAAGCCTTGAGTGAGGATATGAAGGAGCTTAAAGCATTAATCCAAAATAAAAATAATTAAGAGGTAACACTATGAAAATCAACTGGACTGTACGTTTGAAAAACAAAAACTTTTGGCTCGCTCTTGTGCCAGCTCTTGCATTGCTCTTCCAGGCATTTGCAGATATCTTTGGCATCAAGCTGGAGTTCGGCCAAACTGTTGATAAAATCTTGGTATTTGTCAATGTACTGTTTGCTGTCTTTGTTTTGGTCGGTGTCGTTAATGACCCTACCACAACAGGTCTAAGCGATAGCAAGCGTGCGCTTAACTATTACGAGCCAAATGATGATTAAGAGAGCTACTCTCAAAGCAACAATCTTTTTGTTAGCCACTGCCTATTTTTGGGTGGTGGCTTTTGATTTAAAGGAGAAATAAAATGGTAAGAACTATTGACTTGATCAATCATGTAAAAGCTAATGCTGATGCTGGAGTAGGTGCTGACGCTGACGGATGCTACGGAACACAATGCGTAGACGAAGTAAATGATTTATCTATTACTTTTTTTGGTAAATCTTTGTGGGGAAATGCGATTGATTTGCTCAACTCTGCTAGAGATGCTGGCTATGAGGTTGTCTACAATGTTGTGGGTGATGTGTCATCTGCTCCTCGTGCTGGTGCAGCATTCGTCCAAGATACAACTTATATCGCAGGGCATCCTTACGGGCACACAGGGCTAGTCATTGAGGACTCAGATGGATATACCATGCGGACTATCGAGCAGAATATTGATGGTAACGCTGATAGCTTGTACGTCGGTGGCCCAGCACGCTACAACACACGCAATTTTGATGGCATCGTAGGTTGGTTCTACTTTCCTGTAGATGATCAGCCAGCAGAAGTAACACCTATCACCCCAGCTGAGCCTCTCACGGTTGATTCTAATGTATTCAATCCAGAGACAGGCACATTCACAGTCGAAGTCTCAGCGCTTAATGTACGTGCGTCTGCTGGGCTTGCTGGTGAAATTGTAGCAGTGTATACTGCTGGGATGGAAATCAATTACGACGGCTGGTTAGATAACGATGGTTATATCTGGATCACTTACATCGGTGCATCTGGCAATCGTCGCTATGTGGCAGTCGGTCAATCAGAGAATGGTCAACGGATTACAGATTTCGGGTCATTCTCTTAAAACAAGGAGGATTTAATGACATTATTAAATTCTACGAATCTAAAGCAATTCGAAGGAGGGGCTGTCGTCAAACAAGGCGATAGCGCCTCTTTATTTGGATATGAGTTATTAGATGAACGATGCAAGCCTGTCAATGAGTTGAATGGGCGAAATGCAACTATTAGAATCTACAATTCGAAAGGTAAGCTCACATTTGAAAGCCTTGTCGAGAAATCAAAAGTGACTTTCAAACTTGAAAAAGTTTTGCCAATCGGATCATATCTAGTCGAGATCGTGTGTGGTGGATACATTTTCCCTAGTGATCGTTCTGCGAGATTGGAAATCACACGTTCAGCAGATGAATTTACAAGCGAGGAAGTCCTTTCGCTTGTAAGAAACGATGTCAAGACTGAAATCGACAAGTACATCGCGGAACATCCAAACGGCCCACAGACGGAAGAGCTCCCAGACTTAACCGTACTCTATAACCTAGCTAAAATTTGAAAGGAAGAAATATGACTTTAAATACAGAGAAACTAACATCTTTTGCTCAAGCAGTCGGAGCTGACGTAAAAGAAATCAAGACCACACTAGCTACCAAGGCAGACAAGTCTGAAATCGGGCAAGGTGGAATCACGCAACAGCAACTTGATACAGCTATTCAAGGGGTTAAAACAGCAATCCTTGGCGAAGGTGTACCAGAAGAGCTGGACACTCTTAAAGAGATCGCTGAAAAAATCAAAGCTGGTGAAAGCCCAGATAGCGCGATCGTTCAAAAAATGACCGAACTTGGGCAGAAACTTACTGATTTGGAAAACTTGGATTTAGTGGCAACATATACAGCCGCGAAAGCGTGATTGCATGAATAGCATTATCGACGTAATCAAAGCTATCGGCCGAGATATTAAGGTGCTGACTTCGAAGCAAGCTGAATTCCTGAAAGAAAGCAAAGTCCACGGAATCATTGACGAAAAGCTAAAAAACAACGGAAATCCGTTTGTTACACGTTCTGAAATCCCAGCGGTTGATACCACGCAACTAGCGAGCAAGAACGACTTGGAAGAACTCAAACGCAAAGTCGGAACGAGCGGAAACACGACCACGGAACTAAAAGGCCAAGGCTTCCCATATGCTCTTGATGCCGAAATCGGAGTGACCTATATTGACACCACAGCGAAAAACGGAGCCTTTAAATGGATCAAAAAACGTGCTGGTGCTGGTCGTGAAAAATGGGTTATTTTAGCTGGCGACACGGGAAAAGTTCGGGCAAGAAATATCCAGTCAGCACTTGGTGCGTCTTACATGGAATTTAGACGTATCAACTCGACCGTAGAAATCAATTTTGGCGGTCTATCTTGGGGTTGGTTTGGAATCGTGAGACGAGGTGCGCCTAGCTACGTTCCTCAAGGGTCAGATCGTGAGCGAAACGTGGTTATCTTAAACGTTCAAGGAATCCCAGTTGGCTTTCGTCCGATTGGGTCAAAAATCGGTATGATCACCAATGACAAAGGCAAACGTCTTGGCACTTGGTATCTCGGTGGGTCTGGTGACGGAAACCAATTCCGTCTGCAATTCGACGATCCAGTACCAACAGATCGTGATATCGGGGATATTCGCTTTTCCAGCGTGGTATATATCACGGACGACCCGTGGCCGGAGACTTTATAAGATAATTTAACCCTCCCGATTTGGGAGGGTTTTTTTGTTGCGCTTATAACGGCAATTTTGAAGATTGTCTATTATAACGGCAACAAAAAAAGCCCTCGGGCTCGTTCTCTCAATTATGCGGGCAATGAATACGAAATTGAATACGTCTTTTTTTAATTGATAGAAATTAATAGGAACTATTATTTCTTTAAAGTATTGATTTTACAAATGATGATAAACAATCGGCATTTAATGGTAACCATAGATTGTTTTTGATATAAACAATTCGACCTTACAACCGCAAGGGTTTGAGTAGGTTGAATACGAAATTGACTACGACATGAAATTTACGAATTTTTCAACCACGCTAAAACGTTGATTGTCGTTTATGTGCGTGTATAGATCAAGCGTTGTTTGAATGTTGTTATGGCCTAATCGGTCTGATATCTCTTTTGGTTGGATACCAGATTCAAACAATAAGCTAGCGTGTGTATGCCGTAGGCCGTGAGGGGTGATAGGTTTTAAACTGTATTTCTTAATGAATCTTCTAAGTTTTTTTGAAAATTCATTCGGTACGAACATAGTACAGCACGAATTGGTGAAAATTAAATTTTCACCTTTTAAAAATGATACGCCGTTTTTAAAGTATTGCTTTTTTTGTTCTAACTTCCAGCACTTCAAAACGCTAATAGTATAATTGTCAATAGGTATAACACGCTTACTTGCTTTGGTTTTAGGGGTTTGTAAAACTTGCTTTCCGTCGACATAGACGGTGGTGCGGTTTACTGATAAAGTCTTTTCTTCAAAGTCAATATCAGACCATTTAAGGGCTAGTGCTTCGCCACGCCTTAACCCCGTATAAGCGATGGTATGTAAAAGAGTATAGAATAAAGCACTCTCTTTTTTCGCCAATTTTAGAAAAGTGTTTAATTCTTCTTTAGTGTAACAGTTGTCTTTCTTTTCTACTTCTTTAGCTTTGGGCTTGATTACTTTGTCAATCGGATTGCTTTTGATAATATCCAACATGACGGCATACTTCAGAATACGATTGATGATTGAAGTATAGTTGGCATACATGGAATATTTTTTACTTAATTTAATAAATAATGTTTGGCAGAATACGACAGTTATTTTGTCTACGTTCATGCCTTCAAAATATTCAGCTATCATATAATCAAGTTTTTGTTTCGTGTTGAAAGCCGTAGAAGCCTTGACGGTGGTTTTATAATTCTCATACCATAAATCAGCAACATCTTTAAAGGACATCTCGGATTGGTTAGAAGAAAGTCCGTTCTCTTCCACGTCAAGCAACAAATTTCTTTCGGCTTGTTTAGCTTCTTTAATGGTTTTGAAGCCCCGGCGAGTGGTTCGTCGTTCTTTACCAGTTATGGGATCTATCCCGAGATAAGTTTGAAATAAGTAACGAGTCTCCCCGTTTTTGGTTGTATATTTTTTTATCATGTCTTTCCTCCGTTTTGGCTTGCCCGCACAATTGAAAGAACGAAATGATTATGATATACTTAACTTATAATTTTTTATCTTGTTTCTCCTTCGGGCTTGCCCCGAGGGTTCTTTTTTTATCCGATCAACGAAAAATATTCATCAACGACCATGATCTCGTCCGTGGTCGTTTTTAGTTTATGCCGTTCCATAAAGCGAATATAGTTGAATTCGTGACTTTCGTCTAGCTCCTCACGAATAAGAGCCCGTATCATAGCCCTGTTCGCTTCATTTTCACACAGAATCGGGTTAATGGTATATTGGGCCTTGGAATGATTTAAGTGAGCTATTTCGTGCAGAATGACACGTTTTTGAGCCTCCTTAGATAGTGACTTGTTAACGAAGACGATCTTCAATTCATCAATTATCATTCCCGGACGTTGCCACAATTCGTTATCAAAATAAGCTAGTGTAACACCGTGCGAGTCAACTAACTCTTCAATAGTCATAGGCTATCTACCTCTCAAGTATATTTCTATGATGTTTTGAATCGCGTCAATATCTTTTTCTGTAAGTGGCTTCCCATCGAATGTCTTTGCATTCTCTGCCATTTTACGCAGATCCTCAGAGGTATACCCACCGATGGTTTCGTCCGATGCGATCCGTGGATTGTCTGTTCTGCCAAGCAGATAGTCGGTGCTGACTTGGAAGTAGTCGGCGATTTCTGATATTCTCTCAGCGTTAGGTTTTTGAGATTTCAACTTATAGAGTGTATTTCTACTGTAACCTAAATCCTCTTCTAGTTTAGTGAGAGAAATTCCCCTTTTATCAGCAAGTTATTTAATTTTTTCGTATGTCGGAAACATTGTTAAATCAACCTTTCAGAAGCATAACAAAAAATATTTCAACTTTTTAGGTGTAAAACTGTTGACAAGACACCTAATTGGGTGTAAAATAGTTTTTGTAAGTTAGCGAGTTAGTAAAAAACGAAGTTAAAACTTATCTAAAAA
>OGCY01000179.1_pt1 | contig 28545 bp, 12 predicted proteins | sample 1570311 | NCBI WGS metagenome assembly OGCY01 (sample SAMEA2582165, study PRJEB24529) | metagenome | biome: Human gut stool | place: China | collected 2011
GATAAACTTAGTGTAAAAGAATATGAGGACCCTTTTAAGGGTAGCAAGTAATACACATCCCCTTTAAGGGGAACGTTACGAGTCAATGGCTATGCGGCTTGAACGTAGTGAAAGCCAGCGCCTTTAGACGCTGGCCTAGTACTACGGGCTTATAGCCCGTGAGCAAACCACCCGTTTTACGGGTGGTTCTGATTTGTAATACTCTTTTTTAAACAAAATAAATGTTTTAAATAGGTTTTTATGATATAATAATTAAAAAAGGAGGTGTTATAGTGCGGTTATTAGGGTTTGAAATACATAATACTAATTTGTTTGGTAAAAATTTACATATTGATTTAGTAGCCACCGACAAAGTAAGCCAATTACTTACTGATAATGACAACATAGAAAGGGCATATAGGATTGATAGTGGAGCGTCTATTTATTCCCAAAATATAATAGCTTTCACAGGTCTTAATGCAACAGGTAAGACCACGATTTTAGAAGTTATTCAGATATTGTTACAGATTGTGGCTAATGATGCTAGGTTGAATGACCCTCATATTAAACCAATTATTCAGAAAATTATAGGAAGTGCTGATGGTACAAAAGAGAAACCAATAGTTTTTGTTATGTGGTTTGAAATTGGTAAACAAATATTAGAATTAACATCTTCAATCATAAAACGATATACATTGGACGATGAATATGATTTTATTTATAAGAATGAGATATTGAAAGTACGATCGTTCACAAAACTAACTAAAAAGAATCTATTTAATTTTGTACGCTCTAAGGTTGTTAATCAACGTACCGATTTTGAAGATGCTAAGTTTTTACTTGATGACATGAGTATTGCGAGCATGTTTAAGGATAAGGCAACAAAGGTACTTTGTTCGTTTGAAAAATATAATACCGTTAGGAATATACGACCTACAATTCCAGATGTGTCGATTATACAGTGTTTTGATAGTGCAATTAGTTGTATTGAACAGTCAGAGGGAAAAGACAAATACAAATTGAAATTCAAAAAAGATGGTGATTCTGAGTACGATTTATCTTATGATGAGTTAGAATCTATCTTATCTTCTGGTACTGTAAAAGCATTGCACTTTTTTCCAGCTCTCCAATCCGTATTAAAAGCAGGAGGGTACATTCTATTCGATGAGATAGAAAATCATATTAATAAACGTCTTGTAGAATGGATTCTATCTTTATTTGAAAATCGCGATTATAACCCTCATGGGGCCTGCTTAATTTTTACAACCCATTACCCAGAATTATTGGATACTTTTGTAAGGAAAGATAATATTTATATTACTCGTAAACGTAGCGATGGAATATTAGAGGCTGTTAAATACAGTGATGAAATTGAACGTAATGAATTACTCAAATCAAATGTTATTTTAGGTAATTTAATTAAAGGGACAGTGCCTAAATATGCATCTATGAAAGCAGCAGAGCAGGCGTTAGCGGGTACTGTTAAATAGGTGTAATATGTCTACATTAACAGATATATGTACAGATCATTATATTATTTTCTTCTGTGAAGGCCGGAATGAAGAGGATGCTTTAAAGTGGCTATCTGAAGAAGAAAAATTAACCTTAGATGTAAGCAGTTGTAATTTTGATAATTTAAGAAAATTGCGCACCCGTAAACAACGTTCTAAACACTTACAGGAAATATTGCGTAATGATTATGATAAGCCGCCAGCACTCATTTATATATTAGATAGTTTGAAAGAGACAATTACGTTACCCAGAGAGTTTCGGCATATCCCTATTTATTATATATATACGTACCCTGAGTTTGAGATTTTATTCATTATACATATAAATAAATGGAAAACATATAATCAGCAAAACCCTAAGCCTAAAGCATCTGAATTTGCACAAGGCTTTTTCGATTGGGATATAAAAACGGAAGGTTCAGTTAAGCGTGTGTTTGAATTTGAGGTTACTAATTTAGTGGAAGCAGCTCATGTGTTGAAGGTACAATATAATAAAATACGTGATTTGAGAGATAAATATGGTCTCTATGATTTGTGTCATTAGTTTTGTATTACGTAGTTAAAAATTTATAGTAATAAGGCTGTCCTAAAATGTGATTTAATCATATTTTGGGATAGCCTTTTTTGTTTTATATTTGCTTAAAAATGAAAATAATATGAATATTTTATGTTCTGCTTATCGATTATTTATCTCTCATTGTTATACTAGAAAGGAATATTATAGTTGTATGTTTTTCATATAGAGGGAACGAGGGTACTTATATACTGATTCATGCGACTATTGCGTGTAACATATAGTTTCTGTATAAGAGAGGTATTTTATGAAACATCAATTGGCTGCTGTGTTGGCAGCGACGGCTGTGTTAGGTGTAACGACTGCGTTCGCAGCGAATCCATTTTCCGATGTGACGCCAGATTCTTGGGCGTATCAATCTGTGTCTCAATTGGCGAATGCTGGTATTATTAATGGCTATCCAGATGGGACTTTCAAAGGTCAAAAGAACATTACCCGTTTTGAAATGGCCCAAATGATTGCAAAGGCCATGGCTAATCAGGACCGCGCGAATGCGGAACAACAAGCGATGATTAATCGCTTAGCTGATGAATTTTCCAATGAGTTGAATAATTTGGGCGTTCGCGTCAATCGCTTAGAGGACAGCGTAGGCAATGTGAAAGTAACTGGTGATGTGCGTTTGCGGTATCTTGGCACTAAAGCTACGAGCGATGGGTTCATAAGAACCCAAGGGGAGTATAGCCAAAAGTCCCAATTTGATATGCGTGCACGCGTTCAATTCAACGCGAAGATTAACGACAAGACGGATGCGGTAGTGCGTATGACAACCGATTCTATTGAATTTGGTGATACTTACGATGATAATACAGGTGAAATGACTGGGGCAGCTTACATCGACCGTGCTTATGTGGATCATCGATTTGGCAAATATGTATCGGCAAAGGTAGGTCGTTTTAACCAAGTTATCGGCAATGGTTATTTCTATGACGATGCGTTTGACGGTGCTCAAATTAACATCGGTAACGATAAAATTCAATTCCAAGGGGCCCATGGCTATTTCTTAAAAGGGATGTTTAATGGTACCTCCACAGAGATGAATGATACGGTTAGTTATGCTAGCCTTAAAGGTCAGCCAAATAAACATATCAGCATGGGCGGTTTCTATGCTCGTATGAACTCACCATATAATATGGGCTTCATATTTAGAAAGTTTTATGGTTTCCATACCGATATTAATTTTGATAAGGTTTGGATTGGTGGCGAATGGTTGAAAGCCGCCCATACGGATCGTGGTACAGGTTGGACTGCCGGTGTAGGATATGGTCAGTATGACATAGCTAAAAAAGGCACGTGGGATGTGAAAGCCCAATACTTTAATATTGATGAGATGATGGGCGCTGTGTCCTCTAAATGGAACCTTGCCTATGATTCTACACAAACTGAAAATAGTGGTCACTTATGGTTCCATGGTTATAAAGGTTGGCTCGGTACTGTAGATTATGCATTGCAAGATAATCTAGGTTTTAGTGTATATGCTGGATTTAAGGGGAAAACAAAACCTGAACTTGCTAGTTATAAGCGATCCTTGGCTAACTACTACCGTGTAGAGTTAAATTACCAATTCTAATTCAATAGATTGGCACAACTTAATACAATGCAAAAAGATGGCGAAATAAGATGGCAAAATGTATATTTCGTCATCTTTTTCGTTATATTTGCGGTTTTTCTACAGGTGTTGAGGTTACCTTTACAATCCTATGAAAATCCAATTAACTTTTCTCTGAAATATAAAATATTTATTATAATATGTTATATTCTGTATATAACGGTTATCACTTATAAGGGGTTAGGGAGATACGTGTTAGTAGGGCCGAATTGCAGATGTGTATGATTCTTTTTTGGAGAGAGGTATAGTTATGAAAAAACAATTTGCCGCTATCTTTGCAGCAACAGCTGTGTTGGGTGTAACAACTGCGTTTGCAGCGAACCCATTTTCCGATGTAACCCCTGATTCTTGGGCCTACCAAGCCGTGTCTCAATTGGCTAGCACTGGCATCATCACTGGCTATCCAGATGGGACTTTCAGAGGCGAAAATGGTATTACTCGTTTCCAAGTAGCACAAATGGTGGCGAAAGCGCTTGCTAACCAAGATCGTGCGAATGCGGAACAACAAGCCTTGATTAACCGTTTGGCTGATGAATTCTCTAACGAATTGAATAACTTGGGCGTTCGCGTGGCTCGTTTAGAGGACCGTGTAGGTAATGTGAAAGTAACCGGCGATATGCGTCTTCGTTATCTTGGTTCCCAAAAGAAAGATGGTAACTATGTAAACGCTGTGGGCGATTACAGCAAAGGTTCCCAATTTGACGCGCGTGCTCGCATTCAATTCAATGCGAAGGTGAATGATCGCACAGATGCTGTCGTTCGCGTAACATCTGGAGACTTTGAATTTGGCGATGCGACTAATGGTGGTAATGCAACGGTCACTATCGATCGCGCTTATGTAAATCACAAATTTGGTGAACGCGTGTCTGTGAAAGCTGGTCGCTTCGACCAAATGCTCGGCAACGGTTTGATTTACGATGACACATTCGACGGCGTTCAATTCAATGCAGGCAACGACAAAGTTCAATTCCAAGCAGCCTACGGCTATGCTGTGGCAGGTGCTTTTGACGGTTTAACTAAGAAATCCAATAAAACTTTCACCTATGCAGGCGTTAAAGGTCAACTTAATAAACATGTAAATCTTGGTGGCTTCTATGCTCGTAGAAATGCGCACAAATCCAGTGGCGACCTTAGAAACATGTATGGCTTCAGCACAGACATGAACTTTGATAAAGTTTGGGTTGGTGGCGAATGGGTGAAAGCAGCTGGCGTTTCTCACGGTTCTGCATGGACTGCTGGCCTTGGCTATGGTGACTACGACCAAGCAAAACGCGGTTCTTGGGACGTAAAAGCACAATACTTCAACTTCGGCCAAAACTTAGGCGCTGCATCCTCCACATGGGACATCGCTTACGACCTAACTAATACAGCTTGGGCTACAACTGGAGCTGGTGTCACTACTAGTGCGTTGAATTACCAAGGCTTCAAAGGCTGGTTATTAACTGCTGATTACGCATTACAAAAGAACGTGGGCTTAACTGCATACTACGGATTTAATAACAAAACAAACAAGGCTACTGGCGATAACGAAAAACTTTCCAACTACTACCGCGTAGACCTTAACTACCAATTCTAATATGATGATTGGTATCGTTCATAACTAACACAATCCCCTTGATGAGTATCTCGGTACTTATCAAGGGGATTTTAAATTAGAACACGCCTGTAGTAATTAGCAAGACGAGCCTGATATAGTGTCTCTAGAAATAGAACAGGCGTGTTCTAATTTGTAAGATAGCCTGATATGGTCTCTCTAGAAATAGAACAGGCGTGTTCTAATTTGTAAGATAGCCTGAGATGGTCTCTCCAGAATTAGAACAGGCCTGTTCTATTTTTTAGGAGAGGTATTAAAGGGTCCAGGCAATAATACAGGTCTATACTAATTTTATTTCTCTCATATTTACAAATAACAAATTGTAAATTATAATTTAAGATAATTTATAGTTTATTTATATTGTGAGAGTGAGAGGATTTTTATGAGACATGTAAGTAAAGCAAAGCTATCGCTAGCTGTGGCACTGGCGATTGCTGGATTTGTAATGCCTAATATGGTGGTAGATGCGGCTTATACCGCTCCGTATACTGATAATACAGATTTTGTAGCTAACAGTGATGATATGATACGTGTATTCCCAGAATACGATAAAAATATATCTTCTATAGTAGCGAATGGTGGTATGGTTATTATTGAAGACGGGTATTCTAATATTGGCTATGGTCATAGTGCATTTGCTACCAGTAAAAATGGTGGAGACATTAAATTGAAAAAAGGTGTATATAATTCTGGTAGAGTGAGTACACCTGTTGCTCTTGCTCAAGGGGGCACAATTAATATAGGCGTCCATGATCATCACGGCGAATTTACGGGTGATAAAATATTCGTTGAAGGCGATGTTATAGTTAAACATGATCCAATTCATAGCTCAACCATTAATATCGGTATAGATGGTGAGGAATCCAATTGGTCTGGGTTAGCTTTCAATTTAGCTGATGAAAATGACAGAAAATATAATCATATCAATGTGTTCCTTGGTGAAAGAGGGGCTTGGGAGCTATTGTATCAAGGTGGCCTTGATGGCACTAACCTTGATAGTAGTACTATGCCTAGCCGTGTACATCGACTTGTTGGTTCTACGAATCGTAATTTTCAAAATGTGGTAGAGCAAAATGAGCATAATAAACTCTATATTGATAAGCTCGAAGGCCATGTTAATTTTATATATGATCCTAATGATGAATATGCAGACACCGAAGATCCAGAATATACACCGCCAACTACAACATATAATGGTTTAACGGCTGATTCCTTCTGGGGTGGCGACATTCATATCACAAGTGCAGCCCCTAATGCTGGCGCTCATCTATACACCAGCCGCAAAGGACTAGACTTGTCTACTGAGGATAATGTAAACAAGGTTTTAGATAATCTTGCACATAAGGTGTATTATCATAACTATGTGACTGGTGAAAGAAACCTTGAAGGCACAGTAGCTATTGCTTCTGAAGGTGCTGAATCTGGTCGTTTTAAGGTAGTAACGTCTGGCTATGCTAAAGAAGGTGCTATTACATGGCAAGCGGATCAAAATGGTCAAGGTAAATATGTGTACGGTAATACAACAGTAACACCTACACCGCAACCAGTGCCAACACCAACACCGGCGCCACAACCGGCACCAACGCCAACACCGGCGCCACAACCGGCACCAACGCCAACACCAACACCACAACCAGCACCAACGCCGGCTCCAACACCACAACCAGCACCGACACCGGCGCCAACACCACAACCAGTACCAACGCCGGCACCAACACCGCAACCAACACCGGCTCCAACACCGCAACCGGTACCAACCCCACAACCTGCTCAAACAACGGCATATGATACTCCTCATATGCGTGGCGCTCGTTCCGCGATTATGAGCAATATCAACGGCTGGCGCACATTAACAAATATTTACCGTCCTCGTGCATTGCAACAAGGCGCAACAACAGGTATTTGGGCCCATATCGGTGGCGGTCAATACAGTTATGATGCACAAGGTATTGATACCGACACAACCTATACACGTATTCAAGGTGGTTACGACGCTAAAACTGGTAGCGGCTGGACCGTAGGCGGTCAAGTGTCTTATCTTCGTGGCCATGATGATTATGTGTTCAATGGCTCTGGCAAAGAAAAAGCCTTTGCAGTTGGCGCCTATGGTTTGAAAGACCTCGGCCGAGATCAATACATTCAACTTGAATCCCAAGTTGGTCGCGTAACGAATACTTTCACAGCTCGTAATGAAATTGGTGAAAGCCTATCTGGCGAAACTAAGGCTAATGCATATACTATCGGCGCTCGCTATGGTAAAACTGTGAAATTACAAAATGGTGTATACATCGAGCCACAAGCGCAATTGAGCTATACCCACTTTGGTGGAGATAGCTTTAATGCAGGCGCGATGCATGTAGACCAAGCTGGCGTAAGCAGCACTGCTGGCGGTCTTGGCCTTGAAATTGGTAAGACCTTTGGTGCCGGTAGCATCTATACTCGTGTAGGTGTTAACCATGCCTTCTCTGGCTCGGTGAAAACTACATATACAAGTGGTTCCACTGTAAAATCTACAGAACAAGACCTTAAAGGTACATGGACTGACTTTGCATTCGGTGGCCGTTATGGTATCAATGCTAACAACAGCCTTTACGCTGATATTAGCACAGGTTTATCTGGTGACTATAAAGAAGGCTGGTCTGTAAACGCTGGCTTTACACATAAGTTCTAAGATATGTTTACCTAAAATAATCTGAAAATATAGTCGATATATAAAATAGCCCCAGAGTACTAATAGCTGTATATATTAGCTGTTAGTACTCTGGGGCTTTTATAAATATGGTCTCTCCAGAATTAGAACAGGCGTGTTCTAATTTTTAGGAGCAGTATCAAAGGGGCCTACCGATACTACAGGCGTTATGGGGTAAGATTATGAAAAAACAAATTACCGCAATGTTAGCAGCAACTGCTGTATTGGGCGCAACAACTGCATTTGCTAACAATCCATTTTCTGATGTGAGCACAGATTCTTGGGCGTATCAAGCGGTGTCTCAATTGGCTGCAGCTGGTGTTGTAAACGGCTATCCAGATGGAACTTTCAAAGGGCAAAAAGAAATTACTCGTTTTGAAATGGCTCAAATGATTGCTAAAGCAATGGCTAATCAAGACCGTGCTAATGCGGAACAACAAGTGATGATTAATCGTTTGGCTGACGAATTCTCTAACGAATTGAATAACTTGGGCGTTCGTGTGGCTCGTTTAGAAGACCGCGTAGGTAATGTAAAGGTAACTGGCGATGTACGTCTTCGTTATCTTGGCTCTCAAGAAAAAGATGGTAAATTCGTAAACGATGGTACGAATATGCGTGGCCTAGATTATAGTAAAGGTTCCCAATTCGATGTGCGCGCTCGCTTACAATTCAATGCAAAGGTTAATAATCGCACCGACGTTGTAGTCCGTACTACAACAGGAAATATGGAACTAGGTGATTCTTTCCAAACATCCTCTTTTGATTCATCCCTTCGCGATAGACTAACAAATATCCATTTCGACCGTGCTTATGTAAATCATAAATTTGGTGAACGCGTATCTGTGAAAGCAGGTCGTTTCAATCAAATGATTGGTAATGGCTTGATTTATGACGATGGCTTTGACGGTGTTCAATTCAACGCAGGCAATCATAAGCTTAATTTCCAAGTAGCATATGGTTATGGTATTGAAGGCGGTTTTGCTACTGATATGTATGGTCAAAACTCCATCGATAAAAATGGAAACTTTACCATGGTATATACAGGTTTAAAAGGTCAACTTAATGACCATGTAAACCTCGGTGGTTTCTATACACGTGTTAATAAACGCGTAAATGGGGAAGCTAAAAATATGTACGGTTTCAGCTCTGACTTGAACTTTGATAAAGTTTGGGTTGGTGGCGAATGGGTGAAAGCAGCTAGCATTTCTAATGGTACAGCTTGGTCTGCTGGCCTTGGCTATGGTGATTATAAAATCTCTAAACGTGGTACATGGGATGTAAAAGTGCAATACTTCAACTTTGGCGATAACATTGCTCTTCAATCCTCCCGTTGGGAAGTACCATATGATGCGACAAACCGTTATTATGATCCTAACTTCCATGGTGGTCAAGCGTATGTTACTAGCTACCGTGGTTACAGAGGTTGGTTGGCAACGGCTCACTATGCATTACAAGACAATGTAGGCGTAACAGGCTACTATGGCTTCAATAATAAAACCAATAAGAGTATCGGTGAAAACGATAAACTTCCTAACTACTACCGTGTTGACCTTAACTACCAATTCTAATACATAAGTAAATAGAATCATAATAAAAGACAGCTGATTATATCAGCTGTCTTTTTTATGAGTAAAATTTATCACATAAATATGGGAATCTATCGTATGGTAATCAGAGGGGATAATAAAAGCAATCTGGATAGAGTAAAATATGCTATTTTAATGCGGATTTAACCGTTTTTTGGTATAATAAATAAGTATTCCAACGATAAAACGGAGGTAATTCTAATGCGTAAATTTTTATATATGTTAGCGGCTCTACTCGTGTTGATCGGTATTAATACACATGACGTAGAAGCTCGTACCGATGTGTATGCTACTACTTATAACGGTAATAGCTGGTACGTAGATCAAGACTCTGTGAAGAAAGTAGGGGATGTACTCAACTTTACGGTGTACACTACATCTGGCCTTAGCTATAAGGTGTCATCTAGCGATAGTAACTATTACAATGCAGATGTATTCTACTATAACAACAAACTCGTTTCAGACAATGGCCAATCCGTCTGGAAATCTCCAGGTATGATGGCCGCTATGCGTGTGGCACGTAGATAAAGGGTAAATAAAAAGGCAGCAATTTTATTTCTGCCTTTTAGTCTGTATAAGTGTACTATAGTATTGTTTATCCGTATTTGACGATATATAAGATTAACTCTATAATATAAACAGATAGCCAAGCGAGTAGATCCGTCGGGCTCATCTCAAAAGTGAAAATAATTGATGAAATGGCCTTTCAGTTACCTAATTATTTAGTGATAACGAAGGGCTATTTGTCTTTTCCAAGACAAATAAGCGCCACGAGTGCACCAAAAGCAATGATTACACTCATTACCTCTAGGATTATCATGATTAACTCATAATCACTCATAGACAACCCTCCCTTCATTAACGAAGAGAGGCCCAACCTCGCCTGACTATCCTATATCAATTATAGAGCGAACATATAATCGAATCAATAAGAATCTATTTATAGAAATATACAAAAATATATATACATATACGTTAGCAGTAACTATAGTTACTGCTCTTTTTATTTGTAGTAATTTTCTAATTATGTGGCAGATTTCTCTCATATTTACAGGAATATAAATATAAATTATAATTAAATTATTTAATTATAGTTTATAGTGTGCGAATGAGAGAGGGTTTTTATGAAACGCGTGTACAAAGCAAACTTATCTTTAGCGATTGCACTGACAATTGCTAGTTCTGTTGCGCCCTATGCGATGGCAGAATATCCTGTTTTTAGTTTGACTAAGGGTGAAACTGTAGACTTGGGAACACCGCAAGGTACAATGTATGGGCTTGATGCAGATAATTTGAGTACTATTAATGCAGATTACGTAACCGGTAGATTAATTGATGAACGTAATACTATCATTACTAGCCAAAATGGCAGTACTGTAAATATTAAAAATGGTGATCTTCAAGTTGGTCGTAGCAGTAATCCAGTTGTTATTTCTAAAGGTGGTACTGTAAATCTTGGCGTAGATGGTATTACAGGTAATTTTACTGGGCATAATATGTCTATTGAAGGTGATGTCCGTATTGATGGCAACCCTAATTATGCATCTGTAATTAATATCGGTTTAGATAGTGATGAAGTATTTTGGACTGGCTTTGCTCTTAACTTAGCAGATAAAAATTCAAAACAAGCAAACCATATTAATGTATACCTTGGTCAACGTGGGTATTGGGATCATCTCTACGAAGGTGGTTTAAATGGCACTAGCTACAGCTCAATGACAACACCAAGCCATGTACATCGATTAGTAGGATCTAAAAATCGCAGTTTTGAAAATGGTGTAGTGCAAAATGAGCATAATGAAATCCACATTGATAAGTTAGTCGGTCATGTAAACTTCTTTTATGATATTAATGGTGAGTACGACGATACAGAAGACCCAGAATACACACCACCAACGAAAATCTATAATGGTTTGACTCCAGAATCCTTCTGGGGTGGAGATATTCATATTACAAGTGCAGAGTCTAATGCAGCGGCTCATTTGTATACATCCCAAAAAGGTCTTGATGTATCTAGTGAGGATAATGTAAATAAAATTTTAGATAACTTGGCCCACAAGGTGTATTACCATAATTATGTAAATGGTGAAAGAAACCTTCAAGGTACAGTAGGTATTGCATCCAATGGTGCTGAATCTGCACGCTTTAAGGTGTTGACTGAAGGTCATGCTAAAGAAGGTGCGATTACGTGGCAAGCAGATAAAGATGGTCAAGGTAAATACGTATATGGTGAAACTAATGCTCATACGCCTGTGGTATTAGGTGACTTTGATACGCCTCATATGCGCGGTACTCGTTCTGCCATTATGAGTAATATCAATGGTTGGAAAACATTAACGGATAATATGTACCGTACCCGCATTTTACAACAAGGTGAACCGACAGGTATTTGGGTACGGATTGGTGGTGGTAAGTATAGCTTTACTGCAAACGGCATCGATACAGATACAACATATACTCGCATTCAAGGTGGCTATGATGCTAAAACTGGCAGCGGCTGGACAGTAGGTGGTCAAGTATCCTATCTTCGTGGCAACGATGACTATGTATTCAACGGTTCTGGTAAGGAAAAAACCTTTGCTGTAGGTGCATATGGTGTGAAAGATCTTGGTAAAGACCAATACATTCATCTTGAATCACAAGTAGGTCGCGTTTCTAATGCTTTCACAGCTCGCAATGAAATTGGTGAAAGCATTTCTGGTGATGCTAAAGCAAATGCCTACACAATTGGTGCGCGCTATGGTAAAACTGTAAAATTCCAAAACGGCACGTATATCGAGCCACAAGCACAATTGAGTTATACACACTTCGGTGGAGATAGCTTTGATGCAGGTCGTATGCATGTCAACGAATCTGGTGTAAGCAGCACAGCAGGTGGCCTTGGCCTTGAAATCGGTAAAATATTCGGCGCAGGTAACATCTATACTCGCGTTGGTGTAAACCATGCCTTCTCTGGCACTGTAAATACAGCGTACACAACAGGTAATACTACAAAATATACAAAACAAGATCTTAAAGGCACTTGGACAGATCTAGCATTCGGTGGTCGCTATGGCTTCAATGCTAATAACAGCATCTTTGCTGACCTTAGCACAGGTCTATCTGGCGACTATAAAGCAGGCTGGTCTGTAAATGCTGGATTTACACATAAATTCTAATATACTGGTCAACATTTAAACCTATACGGTAATAATAGAATAAAAAGAGCCCCACGTATTGGATATAATTATCTAATATGTGGGGCTTTTATACTCTTACTTTATAACTCATCTATTAATATTTTAAATAATTTTAAATAAAATTCACAAAATTCATTTACAATTCACAAAAAATGGTGTAATATTTTAAATATATTTTAAAAGTGTTAGAAATAAGTTCATTATAAAGTGAGTATATATCTATCTTTTCTGTATCTTTAGACTAATAAATCAAATTACAGATATATATTCGTTTATGAAGGGACTTTCACAAATGTGATTGTAAATTGTATTAATAGTTGAGGTGTAAGAGGATGAGAGCAAGAAATAAATTTTTATTATCTGCTGTTATGATGACTTTATTGTCATCTACTATGGCTATGCCTAGCTCATGGGCTGCAGCAGGTCTTAATTCTGAGGGACGCGTTTTTGCAACTACTGCAGATAGTAAATTTGAAAGTACTGGAAATGTGACTGCGAATGGTGTGGTAGCATCTAATGGTGGCCAAGTTACAATTGGATCTTTGGATACTCCTGATGCAAATCAATTGCCTAAACGCTATCGTCAACCAGCTTTCATTACAGGCATGCTAGATAATAGCTCCATCCAAGTAGATGGCGGTGTTATGGACGTGACTACTGCGCCATGGAAGTCTCCGTATCCAGTAGCATTTGCGTATAATAGTAAAATCAACATCGGCATTGATGATGAAGGTACTGTAAAACATAAAGTGTTGAACATGCAAGGTGATGTGCTCGTAACGGATAAAACAATGCCTCCATATCAACAACAGCAACCATCTGTTATCAATATCGGTCTAGGTCGTGCTCATAATAGCCCTAATCAATTTTCTGGTAAAGCAGTGAATACTTTAGAGGATAAAGGCGGCGAGATCAACATGACCTTTGATGGAGGTATGTGGAGCCATGATAATATGGGTGGCTTAGAGCCGTTCATGATCGATGGTAAACAAGCCCGTAGTAGTATCAATACCCTCAAAGGGACTAGTACACGCGAAGGTTTCAGTCGTATTTCCCAAGATTCCCGTAGCGATATTCATGTTAACAAGCTAGATGGTCATATCAATGTTATTTATGATATGAGCGCAAGTACTGGACTAAATTTCGGTAAACTAGCTTCTCAAAAAAATGGTCTTGATGCGGCTGACATCGAGGGCGGTAACTTTATCGTGAAATCTGCTGCAGCTGGCTCTGGCGTGCATGGCTATGTAACAGGTGACAATCTTGATACATCTTCTGAAAGTAATGTAAACAAGATTTTAGATAACTTAGCACATAAATTCTATTATGAAAATTATGTAAAGGGTGAAAGAAACCTTTCTGGTACAGTATCTATTGCTTCTAAAGGTATCGTGTCTAGCTACAAAAAAGCATTGACTACAGACCAAAAAGAAGGGGATATTACTTGGAAAGACGGTAATGGTCAAGGCTCCTATGTGGTGCCAGAACCAAAACCAGTTACGCCTGTAACTCCGGAACCTAAACCAGTTACACCAGTAACTCCGGATCCAAAACCAGTTACACCAGTAACTCCAGATCCAAAACCTCAAATTCCAGCACCTACACCAGCACCAGTAAATCCTAATCCTGTTGTTCGTGGTGCGTACGATACACCTCATATGCGTGGTATTCGCTCTGCTGTAGTAGGTAATATCAATGCTTGGCGTACAGTAGCTGATGTTATGTATCGTCCTCGCGTATTGCAACAAGGTGAACCAACTGGTATTTGGGCTCGCATCGGTGGAGGTAAGTACAGCTACTCTGGCAGTGGTATTGATACAGCTACAGATTACACACGCATCCAAGGCGGTTATGATGCTAAAATCAGCCGTGGTTGGACTGTAGGTGGCCAAGTATCTTACCTTCGCGGTTCTGAAGACTATGTATTTGATGGTTCTGGTAAGGTTAAATCCTTCTCTGTTGGTGCCTATGGTTTGAAAGATCTTGGTAAGGATCAATATGTACATGTAGAAACGCAAGTAGGTCGTGTATCTAATGACTTCACAGCGCGTAATGAAATTGGTGAAGCTATGTCTGGCGATACAAAATCTAATGCGTACAGCATCGGTGTTCGCTATGGCAAAACATTGAAATACGATAACGGTTTCTATGTAGAACCACAAGCACAATTGAACTTTACACACTTCGGTGGCCGTAACTTCAATGTAGACAATGTATCTGTTAACCAATCTGCTGTAAATAGCACTTCTGGTAAAATCGGCCTTGAATTGGGTAAACAATTTGGCAATGGTAACCTTTATACACGTTTTGCAGCAGGTCATGCTTTCACAGGCAATGTAAAAACCGCATTTGCTAGTGGCAGTGTTGCGAAATTAACAGAGCAAGACCTTAAAGGTACTTGGACTGAACTTGCATTCGGCGGCCGTTATGGTTTCAATAGCAACAATAGTGTATTCGCTGACGTTGCCACAGGTTTGTCTGGTGATCTCCAAGCAGACTGGGGTGTGAATGCAGGATTTACGCATAAGTTCTAAGTGTAGATTTATTAAATAATCTTTTTGTACAATAGCTAACTAGTGAAGAGGTAACAGCACTAGTCGTTACCTCTTTATTTTTATATAGAAGTGTGCAAAAAATCACATAATAGTAGCATCATTAGGTCTATACTAAACCCATGACCGTATAGCAGTTTATATATAGACAACCCTTACGTACTATAGATAAATTTACACACAGGTATCCAAATATATGCAATTACTCCTAGATACAAAGCAATTACAATCCTTTTGGATATCGTATTCTTTCTCTTTTAGCTATATGGTCGTAGTTAAATAAATAGCCCCCGTAGGTTTCCTACGGGGGCTTGTTTGTTATCTAGCTGGATATTGAGTGTTACACCTGTAGTTAATAATAGCTTATCTCGAAGGATGAGTGTCGCCTTTATGGCGATCATCTCTTCTATGATTATCGCTTCTTGCGTCATCATAATCGCCTCAGTACGGGCCTTGAAGATATGTCTGGTGAAAGCGAGTTCTGCTTCAACTGGTATGGTTCTTACTATTTAGAGCTCGAATAAGAATGCAACTTATTTGGATTATTAATTTTTATGAAAATTTAATGAGTATATCATCTATTATCTGAGCTTAATAAATGATATACTCAAGTAGAGAAAGGTGAGTGTTGGTATTATCTGTTCTTAGAAGAAAATAGCTTTTGTTAAAAGCTATTTTCTTAATATGTAGCCCCCCTACATTATGATGTATGATTTTTGTTCATAATTAGTTACTCTCCAGTTACGTTAATAACTATTGTAATGTATAATTTTAAATCTCTCTCAATAACAAACTTATATCATACGGCAAGTATCAGAATCCACCTTATCTCCAAATTAAAAGTGGGTAGTTAATCTCTATTGATTAATTACCCACTTTTTGTCCTATAACCCTCTTTTTACATGAGTGTATGGCCATGTTAAAAAATACAATAAGGGCTCAGGATGTTCTATAGTTGTTATTTTGTAAAATAGCCGAGATATTCTAAGTGAATTAATACCTCATTTAAGTATTGTTCACTAGGAACCTTATAGGTGTAACCATCTTTTGTAGTGCGATTGACTGTTAAATCAGATTCTACTAATTCAAGTAATTTAGCACGAGAGGTCGGTTGTGCTAATTGATTCATCACGTACAGTACACCGTTATCAACTTCATTGTCCAATTGGTTGTACATGTTTCCTAAGGCCATGTACTTATTTCCGTCTTTCATAATTAGCGTGTTCACGTAATTGATAAAACGCTGTGGAATATAGCTTTCATTTTCAACAAATGGAGTCATAGGATAGGACTCACCAAAGATATTGATTTGCCCCACAATAGTTAATAATAGTAAGCGTTGATAGAGTTGATCCATATTGATGTTATAGCCAGGGTACTGACTATTAATATGGTTGATAATACCTTGTACATTAAACTGTTTATGGGTGTCCATTAACTCTTTGATGGCAATGTTTACAGTATCAGTCCAGTCTTCTGGAACTCCTTTTTCATTTCTGGAATTGCCTACATAATACAAGCTATTTAGAATATCTTGCGTTACTGTTTCTTCGTGATTGATTTTGTCCTCGTTTGGAAGTTTTGTTAATAAACTCATACGGAATTGTGTATCGTACACGTAGTCATAGAATTGCTCTTTATCTACATAGTTGTCATGAGATAAGGTTCTAATATTATTCGTAACATCGTCTGCAAGCCAAGTGATAAAAGAACGCTGTAATACTTCATCACCGATATAGGCACAACCCTGTTTGCGTGCTCGTTCAATGAAATCGGATACATATACAGGATCGTTGAAGGCTTCTAAATATTCGTGAGCTACATAGTAGTCATTGGAATTCAATACATTATGAATATTGTTAATCTTATAGGCTGATTGTGCACGGGATCGATTATCAATATTCATAGTGTCTGCTACCATTTTGAGTACGCTTTTAGTATATAAGGTACGCTCTAATAAATCTTGGTCCTTTGCTCGTTTTTCAGAGTATAACATGATATCTCGCAATTGTTCGAGACGTTTCCAACCTGGATACGTATTATACGATACATAGGCGATACCGTTATCAGATAAATTCACATTGCAAATACTTAGGATTTTATCTTTCACCACATCTGGAACCCAGGACCAAATACCGTGAACGATAATATAGTCGAAGGTCCCGAAACTTTCATCGATATCGAGAATGTCCTTTTCTAATAGGGTCACATTTTTGAGGCCTATGGAGTTAATAATATCATTGCCGTGTTTTACCTGTACGCCTGATAGGTCGATGCCTGTGAAAGTAGTTTCAGGATAGTACAGCGCTTGTGGAACGATATTGCCACCACAGGAGGCACCTAATTCCAATACGCGAGCCCCTTTTAGAGGTACTGGGTTAAGTCCGTACATTTTAGCCTTTGCTTGTAAATTGTTGATATTTGTACTGGAAAACGGCTTAGATACGTAAAGGAAAGAGTCGTATGAGTTTTTTAACTCATCAATATCCCCTTGCAACTTTTCCGATATGACGGAACTAGTTGAAACGACTTGCTTTTCCTCTGCATTAGTTTTAGTTTTTTTATTTTTCTTATTCTTATTCATATACTTCCCCAATGATTACATGCATAGTATTAAATCATGAGATTAGTATAGCACATAATTGGAAACCATATCCAAAAAATTGGACATAATTTGAGTTGTTATTAAGGCTGAAGAGCAAAATAGGTAGGCGTTATAACGTATCTATTGTAAGGGATGATTAAAATAGTATTACTATATATATACTATTATGTATAAAACACTAATTCCTTGTAGAAGCTTGACAGTAAGCGTTTATATTCGCTACACTTATATATATTTCATTTTTAATTCATGAATTGTATGTGTAGAGAGATATGAAACGTATTGTGTGTATAACCCTAGGGTGTTTGTTGTGTTATGGGACCACAGCAGCACAGGATAAGGTACAAGGAGAACAATTACATAAGGCGGCACAATTAGATGCGTCAGCAGTGGAGATGGCAGATTTCCATATTACGCCATCTGCAACACCAGATCATGTCATTGGTCAAGGTGGACCTCTTGTTATGGATCGACAAGATGCAAAGACCGTTCAGTATACTGATGTTGATGCGGTGAACCGTGCCATTAATGCGGTGGCTATGACAAACGTATCTAATGCGATGCATGGATCTAAGGGAAAACCATGGATGCGTCGGACCACATTGAGCTTTCAATTTCAACAAGACTGGAAACCTCTGTACTCTGTAGAGACCGTGCAGCCATTGGGGCATTATGATGATACGTCTCGTCAGGTGTGGTTTACGCAACAGCGTTTGTCACGAGCGACGGATATTGGTACCACGGTAAATGTAGGTGTTGGTTATCGTCGTATTTCAAAGGATGATCGTCATGTATATGGTGCCCATCTATTTTATGACCATCGATTCTTGCGGCATCATGACCGCCTTAGTGCGGGCCTTGAATATATGTCTGGTGAAAGCGAATTCAGATTTAATTGGTATGGATCGGCATCTGATGAGAGAATTCTTGATGCCAATCTTCATACATTAGAACGCGTATCGGATGGCTATACCGTTGAGTATGGTAAGACCTTTACAAATGCAAGGTGGGCTCGGATATATGTAGAAGGGTATCATTGGAAACAAGTGCGACAAGCGGATAAGAATGGTTTGCGCATTGGCTCAGAATTACAGCTCACACCGCGTGTGGCTATTGATATGGGCTATAATAAACCTGAACATAGTTCTGGCAGTCCTTATGGTAAGATTACCTTCCGTCTAGCTGGTTCACCTATTGCTTGGTATGGTGGACAGCACCGTCTTAGTGAAAGCACAACGGTGCGAGGTAAAATGCTAGAACTAGTAAGAAGACAAAATACAATATGGGTAGAATAATCTAAAGATTGAATAATATATAGAGAGAAAATAATATACAGATACAATAATATATGAATTAGATATTATATGGATATACCTAATATTTATATCGATAATATCAGAATAATTTAAGTGATGTATCTGAAGTTACATTCACAATATATTCATTTATGATAAACTGTGTTAAGTGCACAGTTAATAGGCCATGAGCGCTATAGTATGTAGTGCTCATGGCCTATTATTATTTAATTTTATATGAATATAAAATTAATATATCGATAAGAATTGAACTACATAAATATCTTAACTAAATATTTATGAGAATTCCTAATAAATAAACTCAATTTTATTGAACTAAATCGAAAATAATAGAAAAATAAATTATAAATGTACAAAAAAATACGCAATATACAGAAAAAGTATTAATAATTTCTAAAATTATAAATAAGTTTGAAATTTTCATGATGAAAACATGAAGAAAACTATTTACAAAGTTTTCATTTTTTGTTATTCTATTCATGACACAAAATGAAGAGTAAATGAAAGTTACTCAGAATAACGTAAAAGTGTGTAAATATCTAACTTTCAGCTTATTAAACGTATTATATAAGGATTGTAATTGTGTCTAGTTTAAGAAAGGGGTTCATAGAAATATGAATAAGATCTTTAAAGTTGTTTGGAGCAAAACAAAAGAATGCTACGTTGTAGTATCTGAAGTAGCGAAAAACAATGGTGGTAAGAAAAAAGTGTTGGCTACTGTATTTGCAGCATTAGTTGCGACAGGTAGTATGGTGCCTGATTATGTAGACGCTGCTAATAATACTAGTGGTGGGGGGGTATCAACCGCTGATGCCTCTATTGCGATTGGTAGTGGTTGGGGTAACTCAGCGTATGCTAATAATAATTTCTCTATCGCAATTGGTGACCAAACCCATGCTAATGGCAAAGCAGCTATCGCTTTGGGGCGTCAAGCTAAAACAGATGGTGAAGAAGCATCTATTGCTATTGGTAACGAAACAGAAGCAACCGCCAAAGATAGTACAGCTGTTGGTTCTGGTTCTAAGTCAAGTGGTGAATATGCGGCTGCTTTGGGTTTCCAAACTAAGGCTACTGCAAACTATGCGACAGCTATTGGTTCTGGTGCAAGAGGCTATGCTGAAGATTCTCAAGCTATTGGCCGTGAAGCTGAAACATCAGCTGGTGCAACGCGTGCTATCGCCATTGGTACGTTATCAAAATCTTCTGGGAATTATGCAACATCTTTAGGGTCCTCTGCAGAAGCAACTGCTGAAAGAGCTATAGCTGTTGGTTATAAATCTAAAGCGGAAGCAGAAAGAGCGATTTCTGTTGGTAATTTAGCAAATGCTACTAAAAACGATTCTATTGCTGTTGGTAATAACTCTGCAGCCTCTGGACTAAATGCCTCTGCTGTTGGTAAAAACTCTAAAGCAAGTGGTCAAAGTGCTGCTGCATTTGGTGATACTGCACAAGCAACAAATACGAATGCAACTGCTGTTGGTAATCAAGCGAATGCATCTAATACTAATACAACAGCAATTGGTAATCAAACAGTTGCTTCTGGCGGTAATGCAACTGCTGTAGGTCATTTATCTCAAGCAACAGCTGATGGTGCTACAGCTATTGGTACAAATAACAAAGCTGGTTATGAAGGTACTGCAGTTGGTCTATCTAATACAGTAACTGGTCGTACATCTGCTGCATTTGGTCGTTCCAATACAGTATCTGGTAAGGAATCTCTTGCGGCTGGTGTTCGTTCCACTGCATCTGGTGAACACAACGTTGCAATTGGTTACCAAGCTGCAACTGATGGTAAAGCTACTGTTGCAATTGGTGAAGGTAGCAAAGCTGATATTGCAGACGGTGTAGCTCTTGGCTCTAACTCTGCGACTACTGCAGCTGCAGGTATTCAAGGCTTCAATCCAGCTGATTCTCGCACAAATACATATAGTGGTTTAACTGGTACAGCTCAAACCTCTACTCTTGGTGCTGTAGCTGTTGGTAATGGCGCTACAGCAACTCGTCAAATCACAGGTCTTGCAGCAGGTAAAGAAGATACTGATGCTGTTAACGTAGCTCAATTAAGAAGCGTTAACTTAAAATATGCTGGTAATAGTGGCAATAGCGATGTGCGATTAGAAAATGGTACATTGAATATTAAAGGTGAAGGTTTACTTTCTACATCTGCTGATTCAACTGGTATTACCGTAAAACTCACTAAAGGTGATGATATCGCTAAAGATAATGGTAAGGCGAAAGAACCTGCTAACAATGGCGTAGCTACAACACAAAACGTTGTACAAGCTATTAATAACTCCTACTGGAAAGCGACTGCTGGTGGTAACACAGATGGTACTCCAACTGTAGGAAATGTTAAACCTGGTACACAAGTTACTTATAGTGCAGGCGATAATCTAAAAGTAAAACAAACTATTGCTGCAAATGGTGATCAAGAATATAAATACTCCTTAAATGCAGATTTAAAAGGTATTAACTCTATTTCTAATACTACAACTGGTCCTACAATGACATTTGGTGGTAACTCCATCAATATCACTGGTGGTTCCTTAAATATGGGAAATTCTAAGATCACAAATCTTGCTCCTGGTACAGATGATAAAGATGCAGTTAACTATAGCCAAATTAAAGGCTTAAGAACTGAAGTTGTACAAGGTACTGGTGTTACTGTTGCGAAGACTCAAGGTGCTGATGGTCATGATATCTATACAGTATCTGCTAATGCAACAGGTGGCACAGCTTCCACTGAAAGCGTAGTTAAAAAAGCTGCTGCATCTGGCGATACAAACATTGCTGATGTTTCTGTTGCAGGTGGTAAAGCTGTAAATGATCCTGGTGCTCAATACGAAGTGTCCGTTTCTAAAAATGCGGTTAAAGATGCGGCTCGTGAAGCGGTGACAATCAATAATGGTGGTAATACTAATAATCCTATTACTGTAACACCAACTAAAGATGATCCTAATCACAACACATCTTATGCAGTTACATTCGATGGTGCTAAAGCAGCAAAAGTTATTCCTTTAACATACAAAGCTAATGGTGCTGGAGATAAAACAGTTACATTAGAAAAAGGTTTAGACTTTACAAATGGTACAAATACAACAGCAGAAATCGGTAATGATGGCGTTGTTAAGTACAATTTGAACAAAGATGTTGATTTGTCTGATACTGGTTCCTTAACAGTTGGTGGTACTACAGTTAATAATGGTGGTATTACAATTAAGGCACCTACAACTTCTGGTGCAACTACAACTGATGTTAAATTGACTAATACTGGCTTAGATAATGGCGGTAACAAAATCGTTAATGTTAAAGCTGGTGATGTAAGTTCCACATCAACAGATGCTGTTAATGGTAGCCAATTACATGCAGTAAAAGCTGCTGAACGTCATATTACACCTACTACAGCAACTCATCCTGCGTACACAGTAGATAATAATGGCGATGTAACATTGGATTATGTTGATGGTGATGGCAAGGCTACAACTGAAAAAGCTGTTATTAAAGGTATTGCTAACCGTGATCTTTCCAATATCTCTAATGCTGGCGAAACTAAGATTAAAAACTTAGCTAAGTCTGCTATTAATATGGAAGATGGTAAAAATACAAAAGCATCTAAACGTGATGTGAGTGGTGTAGATACATATAAAGTAGATGTTGAGGGCGATTTAACGGGCATTTCCTCCATCACAAATGGTGGTACAAACAACGGCAAAATTTCCTTTGGTCCAAATAAAACTGTTACTGTAGATGGTGATCATAGCATTACGCTTAATGCAAGCACAGGTAAGATTGGTGGTTTACAAAACTTAACATTTGATCCAACAAACTTCACATCTGGCCAAGCAGCTACAGAAGACCAATTGAAATCTGTGAATGATAAATTCAACAATAAAATTAATTTAGGCGCAGATGGTAACACAGAAACTACTAAACTTGCTTTAGATAATAACGGTGGTATTAAGTTCAACATTAAAGGTGACGGTTCTGGTACTGGTGGTGCTAATCAATACATCAGCACAACTGCTAATGGCTCTGATATCAAAGTAGATTTAACTGATGATGCAAAAGCGAAGTTAAATAAGTCATATGATGTAACTTCAACTGATAATTCAGTAACAGTAAAATCTACAACAGCTAATGGTGTAACAACATTCGATTTGAAAGTGGCACCTGCTACTGGTACAACTTCTACTTGGGATATTAAATCCTCTGCAGATACTGCTAATGGTGGTGCAACTGCAACAGGTCATGAAGTAAACGCTAAAACGATTGAAAATACAAAAACCGTAGAAATGATCGCTGGTAAAAACTTAACTGTTAAACAAACTAGCGATACTAATGGTGCAAAAGTTGAATTTGCTCTATCCGATGAAATCACAGTTGGTAAAGATGGTGCTAATGGTGTTGACGGCAAAATTGGCGTAAATGGTAAAGATGGTGCATCCGTAGTTATCAATGGTAAAGACGGTTCTATCGGTCTAACAGGTCCTCGAGGTGCTACAGGTGCACCTGGTGCTAGTGCAACATTGAACGTAAAAGATGGTGTTCCTGGTGTCAATGGCGCTCCTGGTACTAATTTAACTCGTATCGTTTACACAGACAAAAATAACGTTGAACATGAAGTGGCAACACATGATGACGGTATGAAATTCGCTGGTGATGATGGTCAAGCAAATCAAGCAACAAATGCTAATGTTATTAAAAAGAAACTAAATAATGTTGTAGACATTATCGGTGGTGCTACTAAAGCTGATTTAACTGATAATAACATCGGTGTAAACAACGATGGTAATGGCAAATTGCTCGTTCAATTGTCTAAAAACCTTAATGGCATTAATACTATTAAAAATGGCAATACAACAATTACATTGAATAATGCTCCTGGTGGTGCTACTAATACACCTGCAGTAACAATCAGTGGTGGTGACTTATCCGTTGGCGGTAACAAGGTTACTAATGTGGATGATGGTACAGATAATAATGATGCAGTTAACGTAAAACAATTAAAAGCTGCCAAAACAGAAGTAGAAGCTGGTAAGAATGTAGTTGTTACATCTAAAACTAGTACAGCAGATGGTCATATTACATATACAGTAAGTGCTTCCACACCTGCTGTTTACACAAAACCAAATGGTGATAAGTTGGTTAAACAACCAGATGGCACTTTCAAAGAAGAAAATGGTACTGCATATAATGGTCCTGTAATCGCATCCTTCGAAGATGGCGCTGGTGCTACAACTGGTGGCAACATGATCGTTAACAACGTTGGTTCTGCTATTAAAAATCAAACTGGTGGCGATTTCTTAGCAAAATTGGATGCTGCTGCTAATACAACTACTGGTACTCCAAATGCAGCTGTTAATGTATCTGATTTGAAATCTACTGCTGATGCGTTGAAATCAAACGAATTGCACATTCGTCCAACTACATCTGGTCGTACAGGCGAAACTGTAAACCAAGGTGCTGGTGGTACAGCTGAAAGCTATAAATATGATGCTGCTACTAAATCTGTAACATTGAAATACAATGATGGTACAGGTGCTGGCGTAACTGGTACAGAAGCTAAGATCGATTTGTCCGATTTGGCTAACCAAATTACAAGCGGTTATACTTTCAAAGCGAATGCAACTGCAAACGGTGGTACTGTAGCTAATGATGCTACAACTCCAGCTGTTGCAACAACTGTTGAAAATAGTGGCACAATCAATTACGCAGCAGGTAAAAACTTGACTGTAAAACAAGATATTGATGCAACTGCAAAAACACATACATATACTTATAGCCTAAATAAAGATTTAACTAACTTAGATAAAGTTGTTGTTAATGGCGAAAATGGTACTAATGGTAAAGATGGTGTAACAATCATTGGACCACAAGGTGCAACTGGTGCTACTGGTACAAACGGTATCGACGGTAAAGTTGGTATCTCTGGTAAAGACGGTAAAGATGCAGTGGCTATTTCTGGTAAAGATGGCATTGGTACAATTGGTTTGACAGGTCCTCAAGGCCCTGCAGGTGCAGATGGTCGTGGTGTAGATATTACAACAGATCATGGTACACAAACACTTAATAAACCAGAAGCTAATAATGGTGGTAAATCTGAACGTATCGTATACGTACCAAAAGATAAAGATGGCAATCCATTAAAAGATGATGCTGGCAACACAATTAAACGTGAAGTTGCTACGATGGATGATGGCTTGAAATTCACTGGTAACAATACAACTATCGAAAACAAACAAAAACTTGGTTCTTTAGTTAAAGTTCAAGGTGAGGGTACTAAAGAAGGTACTACAGTTATTAATACAGCAACTGGTGAAAAAGAAATCGTATTGTCTGATGGTACAACTAAGTTTGAATCTGCAAAAGATAATATCGCTGTAGTAGCTGATGGTACAGATACATTAACTGTTAAATTGAATAAAAACTTAACAGGTATCAACAAAATCTCCAATGGTAACTCTTCCATTACATTGAATGATGCTCCTAGTGCAACAACACCTGCAGTAACAATCAAGGGTGGCAACTTATCCATGGGTGACGGCACAACTAACAATAAGATTGTGAACGTAGCTCCTGGTACAGAAGATACTGATGCTGTTAATTACAAACAATTGAAAGCAGCTAAAACAGTAGTAGAAGCTGGTAAGAATGTTGTTGTTACATCTGATACTACTGCAGCCGATGGTCATACTACTTATACAGTAAACGCTTCTACACCTGCTGTTTACACAAAACCAAATGGTGATAAGTTGATTAAACAACCAGATGGTACTTTCAAAGAAGAAAATGGTACTGCATATACTGGTCCTGTAATCGCATCCTTCGAAGATGGCGCTGGTGCTACAACTGGTGGCAACATGATCGTTAACAACGTTGGTTCTGCTATTAAAAATCAAACTGGTGGCGATTTCTTAGCAAAATTGGATGCTGCTGCTAATACAACTACTGGTACTCCAAATGCAGCTGTTAACGTATCTGATTTGAAATCTACTGCTGATGCGTTGAAAGCAAATGAACGTCATATTGCTCCTACAACTGTGGCAGCTGGCTCTACTGAAACTAAAGGTGGTACAGCTAATGCTGCGGGTACTAATGTATATAAATATGATGCAGCTAGTAAAACTGTTACATTGACATACAATGATGGTAATGGCAATGCAGTAACTGATACTAAAGCAGTTATCGACCTCTCCAACTTGAGTACTGGTGGTACAGGTGCTTCTTCTTGGAATGTTAAATCCTCTGCTAACACTACAGATGGTGGTGCTGTTGGCGACAATCACAATGCAAATGTTCAAAATATCGCTGACACTAAAACTGTAGAGTTCCAATCCGGTAAAAACTTAGTAGTGAAACAAACTAATGATACTACTAATGGTAATGCTACTGTAGAATTCTCCTTAGCCGACAATATCGTGGCGGGTAAAGATGGAGCTAATGGTAAAGATGGCTCTGTTGGCGCAACTGGTAAAGATGGTTCTTCCGTAGTTCTTAACGGTAAAGATGGCTCCATTGGTATGACTGGTCCTAAAGGCCAAGATGGTAAAGATGGTATCAACGGCCGTGATGGTGCTGATATTTCTATTACATCTGCTAAAGGTGAACAAGTTCTTGTAAACCGTGATCCAGCTCATAATTCCGATACAGATAAAGCTGAACGTATTGTTTATGTACCGAAAGATGCTAGTGGCAATCCAATTCAAGATGCTAATGGTAAGAATATCGTACGTGAAGTTGCTACGATGGATGATGGCTTGAGATTCACTGGTAACAACACTGGTACAGAAAACAAACGTAAACTTGGTTCTCTAGTAAAAGTACAAGGTGAAGATGTATCTGCTGCCGATGAAGCTGCATTCCAATCTGCTGGTGGTAATATCGCAGTTACTGCTGATGGTACTGATACATTAACTATTCGCTTGAACAAAAACCTCAAAGGTTTAAACAGCATTCAACTTGGTGATAACACTATTAAGAGCAATGGTGATAACATCGAATTCACTACAAAAGGTGGCGATACTAAGACTGTAGCTACTACAGATCAATTATGGACTATCCAAGCTAATGGTGTAGATGTTCCTGCTAAATCTGGCAAGGTAAATCTTGTAGCTGGTGATCATATCACAATTACTCCTGATGCAGCTAATGGCAAAATGACAATCAGTGCAACTGGCTTTGGTTCTATGGATGGCTTCAATGTGAAAACATCTGCTGATGCAAATGGCACACACGCTGGTGATACAACAGAAAACATCAAAAATGGCAAAACTGTAGATATGCAAGCTGGTAAAAACTTGGTTGTTACTCAATCCAATGATGGTAATGGCAATACAACTGTTAACTATGCATTGAATAAAGATGTTGATCTTGGTACTAATGGTTCCTTAAAAACTGGCGATACTACTATCAACAACGACGGTTTCAAAAATGGTAACACTACAGTTGGTGGTAATGGCATGACTATCAATAACCCAACTGATCCAGCTAAGATTGTATCCTTAACTAAAGATGGTCTTAACAATGGTGGTAACCAAATTACTAATGTAGCATCTGGTGGCAATACGGATACAAACGGTGCTAACATCGGTGATGTTAAACGTATTGCTAAAGCTGGCGATACTCGTATCAAAGATGATACATACACAGTAGATAATACAGGTACTGTTGAATTAACGTATGTTGATGGCGCTGGTAAACAAGTAACAGACGCAGCTGGTAATCCATTGAAAGCAAAAATCACTGGTATTACAACACTTGATTCTACTCGTGTAAATGTTGCGGTTAATAAAACAGGCACTGGTGAAGTAGCTGGTTCCACAGCTCCTGTGAAAGTTACAAAAGGTACAGAGTTCGTAGCTGGTAACAACTTGATCGTTGAACGTAAAGCACATACTGGTAATGATTTAGACAACTCTGTTGTTTACTCCTTGAATAGCAACTTGACTGGTATTAACTCCATCTCTAATACAACTACTGGTCCTAAAATGACATTCGGTGGTAACTCCATCAATGTAACAAATGGCGATCTTAACATGGGTGGTAATAAAATTACTAACCTTGCTCCTGGTAAAGATAAAACTGATGCTGCTACCGTAGGTCAATTGACTAAAGTAACATCTAACAATCACTCTGTTGTAATTAATCAAACTACAGATGCTAATGGTGCTCCAGTTTATGACTTAGCTGTAACAGGTACTCCAGGTGCTCCTGCAGCTGACCCTCGTGTAGATATGCTTGGTGAAGAAATCGGTCGTGTAGGTGCTCAAGGTGCTGCTCTCTCCGCGTTGAAACCTATCCAATACGATCCATTGGAACCAACTCAAATCATGGCTGGTTACGGTAACTACCGTG
>OGCY01000182.1_pt1 | contig 28271 bp, 18 predicted proteins | sample 1570311 | NCBI WGS metagenome assembly OGCY01 (sample SAMEA2582165, study PRJEB24529) | metagenome | biome: Human gut stool | place: China | collected 2011
GCTCCCGGTTCCACGCAACTTCTGCACACACTGCAAAAAGCGACCGCCGTCTCCGTCCCGGAGCGGTTTGAAACGGTCTCCGATTTTAAGACAGCCCTAAACGCTGTCCACACAAATCATGCGTGTCAGAAAGTGCCACATCTCATAACAAAAATTGCCGTACTGGGAAGCAGAACCGGTGCCGGCGCAACACATTTTGCCATCTCTTTGGTCTGTGCATTAAACAAACAGGGCATCCCTGCTTCCTATCTGGCGGCAGACGGCTCCGGCAGCCTTCCTGCCATGCAGGAAATTTCCGGGCGCCTGGTGGAAACCGACGGTATCTTCTATGGGTACCATTTTACCGGAATCCCCGCCTACGGAAAAGGGCTTTCCCCGCTGCTGCCCACATCGGGTACGGTGGTACGGGATTTTGGTGTCGATGTAACGGCCGCAGAACTGGAAGAACGTGAACTTACCGTTGTGGTTTTAAGCGGAAGCGACTGGGATTATGCGAAAGATTTATCCTTCGCTAAAAGTCTGCTTCCGGACGAGTCCATTGTCTTTGTCTGCAACTATCATAATCGAAGAGCGGCAAAATTATTCGCCAAACATCTGGGAAAAAATGTTTACTGTTTTCCGCTGGACGAAGATCCATTTCGAATTACCTCGGAAAAAGAACGGCTGTTTTTATCTATTTTACAGGAGAAGGGAGGGAAAAAACATTTTCTTCAACACAAGAAAGGAAGCATCAAGACGTCTGACTATCGGAATCATGGGCTGCGAACCTGGATGCGGCGTCACGCATCTTTCCATCGCACTGGCTAACTACTGTACTTCCAAATTACAGTATAAGACCGCCTGCCTGGAACTGAATCGTCCCGGAAATTTTCTATCTCTTTCACCCGGGCTAAGCCCGCTCTCCGTACCACAGACAAATTTCTGTAACACCGGATTTTCTATCTACGGCGCTGATTACTATCCCGCTGTCCATCCAGATGATATTCCATTACTGCTAAACGCAGACTATTCCTATTATATATTGGATATGGGGGATGCCGCACAGGCGGACTGGAATGAATACCTGCGCTGTGACAGAAAACTTGTTATCGGAAGTCTTGCACCATGGAAAAAAAACTGCTATGAATCTCTTTTCAGCAAATATCCCACTTCACTGAAAAACGGCGATGGCTTTGTATATCTGGTTCAAACGGGGAACCGACACGACATAAAGGATTTTGCAAAAAAGAACGGCATTTCCATGGAACGGATTCCCTTTCTTCCAAATCCGTTTCAAATCGGGAGAGAGCATTTCACTTTTTTAGAACAGCTTTTACATTAAGCAGCTTTCTGTCTGCCCGATGCAGTTGTGCACAAAAAAAGGAGACATCCTGAATTTATAGTATATCACAATATGTAACTTTGCGGATTCCTTTTGGTTGACAGACATATGGGGGTACAAATTGAACACACAGGACAAAAACCAGCTCTACTTAGAGCTTGCCTCTATGGAGGACCGGGGCATCACAATCTGGCTGGAAGGTACTCCAAGCAATTCTTTCGATGTATCCAGCCTGCTTTGCATTCAGGAAGATGAATCCTATATGCGAGACTATGTATTTGAACAGGGGGTGTTAAAGGAAGTCCATTTTGACAAACTAAACGAACACTGACAACCACACTATGACAGATTTAATTATTTTATGGCGAGTCGAAGTCCTCAATGCCCGCCCTGTCATAGTACACACGGGAATTATAAAATTTGAAAAAAGAGAGTATTGGGAGCCGGGCACATACACCCGGCTCCCATTTTATCCCGGAAACCATCCCCCCTAAAAAACTTTCAATTACAAGTGGGGTATGGTATAATGTCGACAGACATTATACGCGCCGAAGTGCGCATAAGTTGCCATATACCGTGTGCAAAGCACATGGTATAATCAATCACATCAGAACGTAAAACACAACGCATCAGAAAAGAAAGGGTACTTCATGAAAAAAAAGATTATTCCATTTTTAGCTGTCGCAGCAATGATTCTTGTCATCATACTTTTTATGGTCTTAAGCGCAATTATTGAAAAATACACTCCCACCAAGGACCGCGAGGATCTGATGGAATACTACAATCTTTCCTCCGCTGATGAAGTTGCACTGATGCAGAATAACACACTTTTAGATGTAAAAGGAAAACTCGTTGACGGCGTTGTATATCTCGATTATGAGACAGTTCATGATTCCATCAATGACCGCTTTTACTGGGATTCCAATGAAAATATTCTGCGTTACACCACCCCAACGGATCTGGTAACGGTCCATGCAGAAAGCAACAGCTACTCTGTTTCCAAGGATTCTACCACACTTGACCATATTATCGTAAAAGCAAGTGCAGAGACTGCCTATATTGCCATTGACTTTGTAAAATTGTACTCCAATTTTGATTATGTTGTATACACAGACCCCAACCGTGTCCTTTTAACAACGACATGGGGTGATACAAATGTAAGTACGATAAAACGTGATACGGAAATTCGTTACCGCGGCGGCATCAAGAGCCCGATTTTAGCGGATGTGACCAAAGGCACTGAGGTTACCGTCCTTGAAAATGAAGATGAGTGGACAAAAGTTGCCACCTCAGACGGTATTGTGGGTTATCTCAAGTCCAAATGGCTGAACGCTTCAACGGTAAAAACACTTACAAGCGACTATGTTCCGGAAGAGTTTACACATATCAAAAAAGACTACGCCATCAACATGGTATGGCATCAGGTAACCAGCCAGGATGTCAATAACACAATCAGTTCCTTATTACAGAACACCAAAGGTGTCAACGTGGTAGCTCCCACCTGGTACTACCTCAACGACAACAACGGAAACATTGTCTCCCTTGCAAACAGTGATTATGTAAGTTACTGCCACCAGAACAACGTGGAGGTCTGGGCACTGTTCAGCAACCTCGAGAACACCGAAGTAAGCACGACCGAGGTATTAACGCACACCTCCAAGCGTGAAAATTTAATTAATAACCTTATTTCCGAGGCAATCCAGTATGATTTGGACGGCATCAATATCGACCTTGAGTCTATTGATCCGGCTGTTGGGGATGCTTACATCCAGTTTATCCGCGAGCTTTCTTTAAAATGCGCCAACAATAACATTGTGCTCTCTGTCGACAATTATGTACCGAGCAGTTACACTGCTTTTTATAACCGCACAGAACAGGCACTTTTTGCCGACTATGTAGTTATCATGGCTTATGATGAATATTACGCCGGCTGCGAGCAGGCAGGACCTGTCGCTTCCATCGGCTTTGTGACAGACGGTGTCACCAACACCTTAAAGGAGGTTCCTGCCAGCCAGATTATTCTTGGTATGCCTTTCTATACCAGAGTCTGGTGTGAAACACCGATTGCCGATGAGGCTGCCTCCGCAGATGATTCCTCGGATGAGACAGCAGACACCGGCGATGCTTCCCCGGAAGATGGCGCATCCGACAGCTATGTGCTGTACGACCTGACCAGCTATGCAACAAACATGAGTGAAGTATCAAATCTGCTTTCCACAAACGGCGTCACTCCTACCTGGTGGGAGGATTACGGTCTGTATTATGCAGAATATGAAAACAATGGCTCCACCTACAAAATCTGGATTGAAAATGCCGCTTCGCTCGAGGAAAAGTTAAAAGTTTTGAAAGAAAACGGACTTGCCGGCGGTTCCTTCTGGAAGCTCGGTCTGGAAACCAGCGATGTGTGGGACACCATCATCAAATACATCAACTAATGTTCATAAATTCATAACTCCCGGCATCCACGCATACATTAGTGTGAACGGATTTCCGGGAGTTTTTTATGAAAAAAAAGATTGAGCTTACCATGACACTGTGCCTGTTAGCAGCAGCATTTATTCTTGCCAGACAGGGGGCCATCCTTGTGCAGACAACTGCCGCCTCCAAAGAGTCCTCCTCTGAATCCACCGAATTTTCTGAAGCATCCCCTGAAGCATCCCAGAAAGACTCCGGTCAGATATGTATTGTCGTCGATGCCGGGCACGGCGGTTCGGACCCCGGAAAGGTTGGAATCAATGATGCACTCGAAAAGGATATCAATCTCGCCCTTGCCCTGAAATTAAAGGCACTGCTTGAAGAAGATAACATCAAAGTCGTACTGACCCGCGACAGTGATGCCGGTTTATACTCAGAAAGTTCCACTAACAAAAAAGTAGAAGATATGCAGAAACGATGCCAGATTATCACCGATGCCAACCCCGTCTTTACAGTCAGTCTGCACCAGAACAGTTATCCCACCGCAGACATCAAGGGCGCACAGGTCTTTTACTACGGACAGTCCGCCAAGGGAAAGGAATTAGCGGAACTGATTCAAAAAAAACTGATTGCAGAAGTTGACCCGGAGAATCACAGAGCGGCAAAAGCCAACGAAAGCTATTATCTGCTCAAAAAAACACCCACACCTACCGTAATCGTAGAATGTGGGTTTTTAAGCAATGAAGAGGAGGCTGCACTGCTTCTGACAGATGACTATCAAAATCAGCTCGTCTATGCTATCCACCTCGGTATTTTAGAATATCTGCAGGCAGAAAATCTGTTATAACGTCTGTTATAACGTCTGCTGTACCAACTGAATAAAGTTTTCTGCGATGCGGTAGAGTCTTGCCGTCTGTACCTGATAAGACTCTCCTGCCGCGTCTGCCGTTTCTGTCGTATCGGCATCTGCGCCATATGCGCCCATGGAAAAATGATTCAAATCCAAATCTGAAATCTGTGCGTAATGAATGTCCGCTGTTTTCTCGTCTGCGCCAAAAAGCTGTTCATTTAAGCGCTCTGCCATTCCCTCGAGACGCTCCTTTGTCTCTTTGCGGTCGGAGGTAATAAGACCACTGATTCCTTCTTCTTTTGCCTGGAAGGTCGCCGCTATCTTACCGGTATCCTCCTGTTCCATCGTCACATCAACAATTCCCTTTGTCCCTGCACCGCGGACAATCTTTAAGGAAACGTTTACCACATCATCGTCCACTCGCACCGGTATCGAATACTGCTCCTCTTTCATAAAGGAAGTATTCAGCTCAATCTGTGCAGACAAAAGTTTCATATCACGGATATCAAGACTTGTAACCGCATCCTGATTCATGGCATTTTCCATCTTGTCTGCTGCAAGTTCTGTCAACTGCTGCTGTGCATTTAAAAGTCCCTCCGGATCTGACAGTGCTTCTGCAAATGCCTCAAGTACTGCATCTTCACGTTCTTTTTTATTTGTAGTTTTATTGTTATCCGCAGTAAATTTAGAACCGGCACTGTTTTTGCCACCGAATAACTGTGCAAATACCTGATTACGGTTCGAAAGCATCGCATCCATTGCAAGAAGATTGAGGGAGGTATTCGGTACATCGTATTTTTCAAGAATTGTATACACATCTTCCGAAACCTCTGCACTTTCCTTAAACTGCGCTAACTGCTCTTTCGCATAAGCATTGGAAAGCTTCTGCTCTTCTTTTGCAAGCGCTTCTCCCGCTTCGGTGCCCTGAAATTCTGTCATCGCTTCCTTTAGCTGCTCCGGTGTCATATCCTGCCAGTTCGGATTCTGCTCCATGACTGCACCAATCATGCCTGGTGTCATTTCACCGAGTACATCTTTTAAGCAATTAAACTGATATCCGGCTTCAATCTGCTTTGTAATGGACACGCCGGAGGTTTTAAGGCTCTCTAATCCGCCGTAGGAATCATCGACAGTGACATCCATTTTTCCGCTGCGGTGTTCACTTCGAACAGCCGTCAGGAGATTTTTCATCGTGACAGGCGCTCCCTGCTGTAATAATGCTCCCACAGCAGCCCCATCTGTATTATCCACCTGACGAATCAGGCGGTAAATTCCGATGTATGCGCTCCGCTCCTCCTCACTGATCTGGTGATTCTGCTCTAATTTCCACAAATATTCGCTGAAACGGTTCTTATCCTGGTCTCCAATGTCGGAAGCAATCTGCTCTGCGGTCTCATTCACCTCTGAAATATCCATCTCAAGCGGATTAATTCCATCCTTAATCATACGGGTCACTACCGCTGGCGTGAGATTTTTGAATGCGCGCTGTACTTCTTCATCTGCCGCCTTCACCTGCGCCACATTCTCCTGCGTAATCGCGGTCTGATTATAGGCAAGAATCCGCACAGCTCTCCGGTTTGCATCCGTAAGCCCTAAATTTGCATCCTTTAGAATTTCATCCACATTGCCAAATGCCTTCTGGATAGAATCACCCAGTTCTTCATTCGGCATGGTCATCATTGTCTCATAGCTTCTGTTTGCACGCTCAAAAGTATCCTTTAACGCAGTACCTTCTCTGTGGATTCCCTCAATTGTAGAAACATCTGCCTGTCGATAACCAAGTACGTAAGCCGGAACCGTCTTGATTCCTGCAATCTTTTCGGTCGTTTCTAACAGCAGGGATGCCTTCTCTTCGGCATTGTCTGCGCCCTGTGCCTTCAATAGGTTTACATAATAATCCTGTTCCATGGATTTCAACTGGTCAATCAGTTCAGAAATCGGCTCTGTATCAATTGAAATTCCTTTTTTCAGAAGAGTATAGTTCGCTTCTACCGTCATTGCAAGGCGGATTTCCTCAAGCTGACGTCTCGCAGTCAGTTTGTCGAGACTGCTTCTGTCATAGACCACATCTGCATCCTGCTGCTCCGTTGCAGATGTCTCAGCCTTCTTTGACTCTGCCGTACCCGTCTGCTCCTCTTTGGATGTTGCCGCATCATCTGTCTGTGTCTCATCTGTCTGACCTGCTGCCTTCGCAAGATTTGCAACGGTAAACTCCATGTCATGGGAAACCAGATAATCTACATCCTCTTCTGTCGCATTATTTACAACGTCTGCCGCCTGTTTTGCCTGTTCCATCAGACGAAACTCCGGTATTAAAAGCGCATCGCGCGCACTTTTTCCCTCTGCAACTGCCTCCGTGATTCCATCTATCACAGTTTCCCCATCCAACGGGAATTGCAGATTCTTTAAGGCTTCCATATATTGCAGATTTTCTGCGGTAAGCGGAATCTCATTTTCCAACAGCCACTTGCTGTCTGCCATCGTTGTATCATTTACCTCAAGCCCTGCACCAGAAATCACCTTTTTAATCTGGTCTTCAAACGAGGACACATCTAACGTCTCCGGTGCCTGATATCCACCGGCAAATTCTGCCATATAAAGATTGTCAATTGTCGGTTCAAGTTCATTATCGAGCAGATACTTGATGGCACCATCATCTAATTTCCGGATTCCCTGTGCCTGCTCAAACGCATCCACTGCATTGCTGACAGAGTCCTCGTTAACCGGCAAATCCGCTTTTTGCATACTTTCGGCAAGCTGCATGGCAAGTCCAATGTTTCCTGTAATCGCCTGTAGCTGTTCCATACTCAAGTCATCCCCAAAACAGGAAATATCTACCCCTGCTTTTGCGAGCTGCGCTTTGATTTTATCCGTCACCGTCACAATTGTATTTCCGGTCGTAGAATCCATGGAAAACCCGTCTTCCTGCATTTTCCGGTAATCTTCTTCGGATGTAGTTCCGGCAAGAACCACCATCTGATTTTTGCGGTCCGTTGCATCTAATGTTCCGTTTTGCTCTATTTCATCGGCAACCATATCCTTTCCCTCTTTTCCGGGTTTCAAATACGTCGCATCCTTCATATTGACTGTCTGATTTCCTGTCGCACTGCTTCGCTTTGCGACAATCTCCTGCCCAAATCCCGCAACCGCATCCTTCTCCTGGACGCCTGCCTGCTGTAACATCTCTAAGATTGGATTCTGCTGCTGTTCCACTCTCATCATCAAATAAACCGTACCTTTCCTCATCTGGACACAAAGATGGCGCATTCTTTCGTTCCATCGAAATAGGTGCGCCATCCATAGCTGATTATTATATCGGTCAAATCAGCTCAATTATTAATATTTAAAAACTGCCACTCCGTATGCCGGAAGCGGATATGCGAATGAAAACTCTCTTCCATCGCACGTCTGCGCCAGTGCCTTGTAGCTCACCGGACGCTCTTTTCCTGAACCGCCAAATTTTTCGTCATCACTATTTAAAATCAGTTTGTAAGACTTTTTCTTTGGCACGCCAACGCGGTAGTCATCTCTTGCAACCGGAGTAAAATTACAGACAAACAACAGATTGTTCTTTCCATCCTTGCTCTTTCTCACGAAACTGAAAATACTGCGGTCCGCATCGTTGGCATTTATCCACTCAAATCCATTCCAGTTGCTGTCGAGTTCATACATCGCCGGGTTCTTTTTGTAAATATGTAACAGTTCCTTCATAAAATTCTGCACATGAAGATGGTCCGGATTCTCAAGCAGATACCAGTCAAGCTCTCTCGCTTCGCTCCATTCCTGAATCTGTGCAAAATCCTGTCCCATAAACAGAAGCTTCTTCCCCGGATGTCCCATCATAAACGCGTATCCAACCATCAGATTGCGGAATTTGTCCACGCCAAGTCCCGGCATCTTGTTAATCATGGAACATTTTAAATGTACCACCTCATCATGAGAGAGCACCAGAATGTATTTTTCACTCTCATTATAGGTCATGGCAAATGTCATCTTGTTGTGGCTCCCCTTACGGAAAATCGGGTCAAGTTTCATATAATCCAGGAAATCATGCATCCAGCCCATATTCCACTTGTAACTGAAATTCAATCCGTCTTCTTTCACAGACCCCGTTACCTTCGGCCATGCCGTCGATTCCTCAGCAATCATCACAGCTCCCGGATTGCGCCCAAGAATCAGCGTATTGATGTGCTTGAAAAATTCAATTGCCTCCAGGTTCTTGTTATCGCCGTACTTGTTCGGAATCCACTGTCCCGCTTCCTTGCCGTAATCCAGATACAGCATGGATGCCACTGCGTCCACCCGCAGTCCGTCAATGTGATAGTGCTCTATCCACATCAACGCACTTCCTATCAGGAAGTTCTTGACCTCATTCTTGCCATAGTCAAAAATCTTTGTTCCCCAATCCGGGTGCTCGCCCTTGCGCGGGTCTGCATATTCGTAGAGGCAGGTTCCGTCAAACTCTGCCAGTCCATGGGCATCTTTTGGAAAATGTGCCGGTACCCAGTCAAGAATCACACCGATTTTGTGTTTGTGACACTCATTTACAAAGTATGCAAAGTCCTCCGGTGTTCCATATCTTGACGTCGGTGCATAATATCCTGTCACCTGATAGCCCCAGGAACCGTCAAACGGATACTCCGAAATTCCCATCAATTCAATGTGCGTGTATCCCATCTTTACCACGTATGGAATGAGGTTTTCTGCCAGTTGACGATAACTGTAGAATCCATCGTCTTCCCTTCCCGGATGCCGTTTCCAGGAACCCGGATGTACCTCATAGATTGCCATCGGCTGGGCGTATACATCCTGCACGCTGCGGCGTGCCTCCATCCATTTCTCATCCGTCCATTTCAGTCCGGAAATATCAAAAACTGCGGATGCCGTTCCCGGTCTTAATTCTGCATAATTTGCATATGGGTCTGCCTTATAGAGGCGTCTTCCATCTTTTGTCTCAATAAGGTACTTATACAAATCTCCCTGTTTGACCTTCGGAATAAAAAGCTCAAAAATTCCCATTGACTCCGGTTCAAGACATTCCATCTCATTTGCTGTCTCGCTCCAGTTGTTAAAGTTTCCGATAACCCAGACTCTTGCCGCATTTGGTGCCCACACATCAAAGCAGACACCTTTTTTGCCTTTACGTTCTGCAACATGGGCTCCAAGTTTCTTATAAATATCGTAGTGTGTTGCCTGTCCAAACAGGTAACGGTCTAATTCTGTGAAATTTGCCATACCCTTTACCCCTCATTCTTTTTATTTCTAAAATTCGAAATCCTTCTCATAAAGTATGATATAATCATTCTCATCATACCTTCTGGCGGTGAGAATATGAAATGCTTTCTTTAGCGCCCCTTTCTCCGATTTGCGAATCGCCTGATCCACAATCTCTTTTATCTCCATCAAAGTGGTGGCTTTATCCAGCTTCTGAATATTACTGATACTGTTGTAAAGTGCAAGAATTCCCATCTCATCGATTGTATAGCCAAGTTCATTTGCATATGCTTTTGCAAATGCAACCAGCTCATCACTTGTAAAAATCGGAATCTGAATTTTTTCAGAAAACCGGGCTGCAAAACCTTCGTCTTTCGCAAGTACATCTGCAATATTCTTATGGGTATCTTCCATAATAACAAACGTACCGCTTGTATCACTTGCAAGCAAAAGTCCCAGTTTCACTGCGGCTTCCCTGGAAAGATTTCCCGCTTTCTCAATAATGAGGCATCCCCCGGCCACTTTTTTCAAAAGCTCTGCAATATCTTTCTGATTCAAGACTTCCGCCTCAATCTTTCCAACCTTTCCGTTTGGCTTACCGACCTCTTTCTGAAGTGCTTTTACAATATCTGTCGCAAGCATTGTCTTTCCGCTGCCCTCAGCTCCCTGAATCACAAGGTTTCCTGTGGATGCGGTTTTACCATTTGCAAGATGATTTCCCGCTCCGGTCAATGCCTGACAAATCTGCTTTTCCATTCCCTTGATGGATACAAAATATGTAAATATTTCACGCAGTTCTCCGGTCAGCGAATGTACCGAATGATTGCGGATGTCATCCTCGTCCGGCTCCTCTATTTCAGGAAGCGGTGCCGGCTTCTCAAACACTGCCTTCTTTGTGAAACTCCGCTGCATAAATACAGCCTCTTCCTCCGGCAGCTCAATTTCCGGTAAGTCTTCTTCCTCTGCAAATACCGGTGGAACTTCTTCCTCCTCAACGGTCTCCTCGTCAAAGATTCCTTCCGGTTCCTCTGTCTCAAAAGCTTCCTCGTCTGTTTCCGGAATCTCCGGTTCCTCTGTCTCAAAAGCTTCCCCGTCTGCTTCCGGAATCTCTGGTTCTTCTGCCACAAACTCTTCCTCAAGCGGTTCATATTCGTCCGGCAGCGTAATCTTCGGAAGTTCTTTGGTCTTCTGTGTCAGCACATCTTCCTGCGGCATCTGTTCTTCGCCCGCTTCCGGTGTCAGTTCCATCACACCCGGTGCTGCAAACGTTTCCGGCTCTTCCTGATAAACAGTTTCAGTGCCTGCCGCTGCTGCCGCAAGTTTTTCATCCATCCGGGCATTCTCATTAGAAAGTCTGTCAATCTCCTGCTGTAACAGTTGGTTCATATTGGCAACCATCTGGGCTGCTTTATCTTCTTCTATTGGATTTCCGGCGATATTCGGCTCTTCTAACAGTCCCTTCTGTGCAAAATCCGGGTCTAATTTCGGCATGACATCTGCAAGACGTCCCATGATGTCTCCTGCCTCCTGCAATGCCTTTGCCTTTGCCGATTCAAGCTTCTGCTGCTCTGCTTCCTGCAAAGCAACTTCCGCAGCATGTCTGGTGCGCTCCCACTCCGCAAGAATCTCCTCAATACTCATCTGTCCGGTAATCTGATGCTCAAGTGCACTGTCCGGCACACACATACTGATTTGTCCGTCATGTTCTTCCGCTAACAGATTCTTAAAATTAATCTTTAACGAATCATCAATCTCCTGCCCTGTCTCTGCCTGTACCGGCTCTTCCTTCGGAATCTGAAGGTACGGAATATCTTCTACCAGCTTTTTGATATTATCCATGCCATTCTGTACCGTTTCTTTTTTGGTGGCATCCATAATCTGCTGCATGCTCTTTTGCAGTTCTTCCTGAAGGTTCTGTGTGTTAAACCGCTCCGGGGAAAGCTCCACGTCCGGAATCTGAACGGTCTCCCGCACCACTTCTCCGGATTCAAGCGTATCCTCCGGCCGCACCTCCACGATACCTTCCTTCTGCTGTCTGAAACGGCGGTACTTGTCCTCCTGCTGTTTGGAGAGCGGCTGATAAAGCATCTTTAATTCCAGCGCACGCTCTACGTATGGTCCGTCACCGAACCACAGAATCAGTTCATCGCAGGCGTCCACGCATTTTTCACTCATGCCAGCCTTATGGTACAGGTAAGCAAGCTGATATGCCCATTCCTCGGAATATTCCTGTTCTTTCAGTTCCTCAAGAATTGCAATTAACGTATTTAAGTCTGCGCCCTGTGCCCTGCAAATCTTATATTTCAACACATATTTCAGATTATCATGCGGTGCAATCTCCACGAATTCCTGATAGTAGTCTTTCGCTTCCTCAAAATCCTTCATCTTGATTGCAACTTCTGCCAGACGGTAGATAATCATTCGACCAATCGGTGACCGGTCATATGCTGCGAGCAGAATTTCCCTGCTCTCCTCATACCTGCCGACTGCTTCGTAGATTTCACCCGCTTTTATCAGTGCGTTTACATTTTTTATTTTATGCCAGTTAATCGTGTCGGCAATCTCTGCCGCCTCGTCGTATTTTCTCTCCGAAGTGAGCGATTTCATCTGGTCAAGTTTTAATTTATACTCATATTTATCCAATTCTGCCACCTCAAATGTGCACGTTGCGTTTATTCCGTTTTAGTTTATCATACGCACTGATAGATGTCAAAATCTACCGGTCATCCTCCGGTGTCTCTTCCTCATCTTTTTCCGGTGGTTTTGGGTATATCATTTCGTTTGTGGTTTTGTCTACACGCTCCAGTTCGATATAATCGTCCGTCGCATCCGTAAGCCCCCGTTTGCGCAGGAAATAAGAAACCGTGCGCTGTGCCACGTAGTAGATAACCGCCATAATCGGCACTCCTAAAAGCATTCCGACAAATCCCCACAGTCCGCCGAAAATCATAATGGCAAATACCACCCAGAAGGATGAAAGTCCGGTAGAGTCTCCTAAAATCTTTGGTCCGATAATATTTCCGTCAATCTGCTGTAAAATAAACACAAAAATCAGGAAGTACAAGCCCTGAACCGGGTTCTGCAGCACAATAATCAAAAACGACGGAACCGCTCCGATAAACGGTCCGAAAAACGGAATGACGTTTGTGACACCGATAATCACTGCCACGAGTATGGTATCCGGCATCTTCATAATACTGAGCACGATGTAAGCAAGCACACCGATAATGGCGGAATCAAGAATTTTACCGCTGATAAATCCACCGAAAATCTCATTGCTCTTACGGATGGTCTCAAGAATCACATTCGCACGCACCGGTTTAAAGGTTGCATAGAGGATTTTCTTCGCCTGTCCTGCAAATTTCTCCTTGCTTGCAAGCACATACACCGATACAATCAGACCAACTAATATATTAATAAAAAACTTTACCCCGTAGTACACGCCGCTCGTAATCGAGGTGATATAGGTCTGAGCGGTTGTCATAATGTCATTCTTTAAAAACTTCTGGATTGCTTCGCTGGCACTCTCCATTGCATTTGAAACCATTGTTGCAATTTCTGAGTCCCCTTTCATAAAATCATCTACCCACTCCATCAGCTGGTTTGCCTCCGACTGGAAGTTCGTAACCACGCTCTGGATACTGTTGACGACAGACGGAATGATTGCCGCCAGAAGAAGAACTATGATTCCAATCAAAAAAACAAGGGCTCCCACAATTCCGATTGCACGGGAAAGTTTCTCCGCGCGGCACTTATTCTTCATCCGCGGTTGAAAAAACTTGTTACACCAGTGTTCTACAAACGTCATGACCGGATTTAACAGATATGCTAACACCACACCAATGGTAATCGGCTGCAAAATAACACCCAGATTTTTCCAGAAATCCGCAAATCCGTTATAACGGTATATCATGAAAAAAAACAGGGTGCAGCAACAGAATGTAATAAACACCACAAGTGCCACAATCACATACTGTTTTAATCCAAAACCACCCTGTTTTTCCCTTTCTTTGCCTGCTTCATTATTGTTCTTTCCGTTCAAAAAAAATGTCCCCCTCTTCTGCTGTTTTCGTATCATTATTATACCTCTTTACGCAGCGTTTGGAAAGATAAAAGGATGGAAAAGTGCTCTCTTTTCCATCCTTTTATAGATTCTTTATTTTCTCTTAATCTCTGTAATAATTAATCAGGCATCCCTTTAAGATAATTTCACGCTCATCGTCTGTCAGCGCACCCAACTGTAACGTAAATTCTTTCAGTCCGCCTTCTGTAACCGCATATGCCTTAATTTCGCTCTGCTTTTCTTCCACTGCCTTACGAATCTCCGGCAGGAACAGATAGTCAAGATTTTTAAACGGAAGCTCTCCTTCCGGAATCAAAAACGGAAGCATACCCCAGTTGATGAGGTTTGAGCGGTAACGCTTGGTTGCATATTCATTTGCAATGTTTGCCCAGCCGCCTAATACCTTCTGGCAGGAAGCAGCCTGCTCGCGCGCAGAGCCGTCTCCCGGTTTCACTGCAAAAATCGTGCTTCCAAAGCCAATCTTCTCCGGGTCATAGCCTGCAGCATCCAGTTCCGGGAACGCTGCCTTGATTGTGGAAAGTACGTCTTTTAACTCGGCGTTCTTTTCTACCGGGTCTTCTCCTGCTTCGACTGCCTTCTGTGCCTTCTGGATTTCTTTCGCACGCTCCACATAAAGCGGGTCTTTTCTCGAAAGTGTAAACTCGGCAAGTCCAAGCGGATTGGAGCGGAAGGAAGAGGTCTCTCCAGACGGAATCAGCTCGTCTGTTGTGGTTACCGGGTCGTGAATCTCGGAAACAACCTTTAATACCATGTTTTCCGGAAGCTTACTCATTGCCGGCCAGTCCTTGATGTTTGGTCCAAAATGGATTTCCACGGACGGGTCTGCAACGCCCTTGCTGTCAAATACACGGTTCTCATAAATGCGTTTGTCAAAGAAGTATTTCGGTTTGCTGTACTCTACGTCCACATCTGTAGCCGCCGTCAGATATCCTTTGTTTGCTGCTGTCGCTGCAATAGAGCGGGCATCCATCAGCGCCACCGATGCCACCTGCCCTTTTTGTACCTTGGAACCTTCACGGTTCGGGAAGTTTCTGGTGGAATGACGGATAGAGAACGCATTGTTTGCCGGTGTATCACCTGCACCAAAGCATGGTCCGCAGAATGCGGTCTTCACAATCGCACCTGTCTCCATCAATGTTGCAACTGCACCGTTCTTCACGAGTTCCATGTAAACCGGTGTACTTGCCGGATATACGCTTAAGGTAAACTCGTCCGGTCCGATGCTTGCGCCGCGCAGAATATCGGCTGCATCACAGATATTTTCAAATCCACCGCCGGCACAGCCTGCGATGATTCCCTGGTCTACATAAAGTCTGCCGTTTCGCACTTTGCTCTTTAAATCTAACTTCACCGCGCCATCGAAGCTGACATTTGCACGCTTCTCGCAGTCATCAAGAATGTCAAACAGATTCTGGTTGAGTTCCTCAATCGTATAGGTGTTGCTCGGATGGAACGGCATTGCAATCATCGGCTTAATCTTGCTTAAGTCAATCTCAATCATGCCGTCATAATATGCAACGTTTCCCGGATTCAGCTCTTTGTAATCACCGCTTCTTCCGTGAATCTCATAAAATTCTTTAATCGTATCATCTGTTTTCCAGATGGAAGACAGACAGGTGGTCTCTGTCGTCATAACATCCACGCCGATTCTGAAATCTGCGCTTAAGTTTGAAACGCCAGGTCCAACAAATTCCATTACTTTATTCTTCACATAGCCGCGGTCAAATACCTCCCCGATAATTGCAAGTGCCACGTCCTGAGGGCCGACCCCCTTCTGCGGTGCTCCGGTCAAATATACGCCTACCACACCCGGCATATCAATATCGTAGGTCTTATTTAAAAGTTGTTTTACAAGCTCCGGTCCGCCTTCGCCCACTGCCATCGTACCAAGTGCACCATAACGTGTGTGGGAATCGGAACCGAGAATCATGCTGCCGCCGCAGGCAAGCATTTCTCTTGCAAACTGATGAATGACTGCCTGATGAGGCGGTACGTACATACCACCGTATTTCTTTGCACAGGTAAGTCCAAACATGTGGTCATCCTCGTTAATCGTTCCGCCAACTGCGCAAAGACTGTTGTGGCAGTTCGTAAGAACATAAGGAATCGGGAATTTTTCAAGTCCTGACGCACGCGCCGTCTGAATAATTCCTACGAATGTAATGTCATGAGATGTCAGTTTATCAAATTTAATCTGGAGATGTTTCATATCCCCGGAAGTATTATGCTTATTTAAAATTCCATAGGCAATGGTCTGCTCCGCTGCCTGCTCCTTTGTGATGTGAAGTCCGGTCTTTGCTGCAATCGCTTCCGCTGCCCCCGCACCGTCTTCGATGAGCTCTGTTCCATTTACCAGATACACTCCACCGTCATATAATTTCATAGTTTTCCTCCAATCTGTCAATCATTGCCCGTAATGCTTACTGCCTCGCAATAGAATTATATAAGCAGCCGCTCTAAAAATCAAGCACTTTTACACACTAAACTGATACCTTGTAAAATTCATTGAGGAAAGCTTTCCTTTTTTATCGGATAGCCCCGTCTTCCATTTCCATAATCACATCGTAAAGCGTATCTGCCTTCGCTACAATCATACCGGCGGTCTCCTCATCCGGCTGCGACAAATCCGGCACCATAACGGTCTTAATTCCGGCACTCACCGCAGAGCGGACTCCATTTGGCGAATCTTCAATCGCAAGGCAGTCCCCCGGCGCCTCCCCAATCTGTTCACATGCATACAGATAAATATCCGGCTGTGGCTTGCCGTTTTCAACCATCGTTGCACAGACTATCTTATCAAACCGGTCATACACGCCTATCTGTGTCAGATAATCCTTCGTCCGCACCGGATCTGTGGCAGTTGCCACTGCCGCTTTGATGTTTCTGCCATGAAGATAATCGAGCATTTCATCGACACCCGGTTTCTTCTCGATTCCGTGTGCCTTGATATGCTCACGCATGAGTTCTTTTCTCCGCTCTCTGATACTCCAATAGGCAAATTTATCCCCAAATATTCCCTGTAAATAGGGTCCCGCATATTTTCCTGCCAGACTGCGAATCGAGAGTGCCTGCTCGTTTGTCATCTCAAATCCGGCTTCCGCTGCCGCCTGCCGCCAGTATTTATTCAGCCATTTCTCTGTGTCAATCAAAACCCCATCCATGTCAAAAATCACCGCTTTGACCATACATACCATCTCCTTTATGCTTCCGTATAAAGCGGAAATACCATCGTTGCAATAAACAAATCCCCGTCAACCGTAATCTTAAATTCGCCCCCCATAAGTCCGGTCAGGTTCTTGGCAATCGAAAGTCCAAGACCGCTGCCTTCGGTCGTGCGTGAGGAATCCCCTCTGGTAAAACGCTCCGTCAAATCCCCTGCATTGCTGTTTTCCTGTGCTAAGGAACGCTCGGACACATTCCGGATAGAAAATACCGCCCGTCCGTCCTTCGCCATGACTTCCACGTAAACACGCGTTTTTTCAAGCGCATATTTCGCCACATTGTTATAAAGATTCTCCACCGCCCGGTAAAGCTGCCTGCCGTCTGCATAGATAAACACCGCCGACTTCGGAATCTTTGTCACGATAGTAAGCTCCTTCGTCTCAAACTTCTCGTTAAATTCCCCTCCGGTCTGGTAGACTAACTCCACAATATCAATCTTTTGCATATCGAGCTTGATATTACCCGAGCTGATACGCGACGCTTCCACCAAATCCATCGTAAGCTGCTTTAAGCGCTGTGACTTCTCATCTATGATTTCGATATAACTGCGTGCACGCTCATTTTCGATATCCTCCATCCGAAGCAGGTTTACATAATTAATGATGGACGTGAGCGGTGTCTTGATGTCGTGTGAGACGTTTGTAATCAAATCTGCCTTCATCCGCTCGTTTTTCGTATTGTCATCAACGACACGCAGAAGTCCGGCTCCGATATCGTTAATCGTCTCTGCAAGCCTGCGGTTTTCCCCGTGCAGCTCGTCCAAATCAATTTTCTCTGTAAGCGCACCCTCTCTGATATGCTCAACACCGCTTAAAATCCGGTACTGTTCGACCGCTTCCCGCAGGATGAAATACGCTTCGACACCGCAGAACACCAATAAAAGCACCAGCGCAGCCACTTTCCTGTAATAAAACGCCCCCATCGCCAGAATAAAGCAGACTATCATGTGGATTCCAAACAGCACCAAAACCCGCACCGTCACCGTCCGCTCACGAAACGTCTTGCCGATTCCCCGGCAGAGCCAGCAGGCAAGGCTGTTTTGCCACATAACTTCCGCCTTCATGCGGCGCACCATGCTCAGATAAAAAATAAGGAATGCGGTATCCAATACGAAACTGACCGTACCGTATGCAACCAGAAGTCCCGACACATTCCACGTCCGGTTATTGACATGGCTGACTAAAAGTACAAGTTCCACTGCAATCAACAGAAATACCGCAATGACAATTTCGGTCTTTACCTTATCAATCCAGCTTAGATGGATGCCTTCCTCGCCTTCCCGGTGTCCCGCCGCAATCGTCAGATACACCAGTGTGAGAATCCATCCAATCAGGCTGATAAATGCTCCTACGATACTGATTTTTACCCATGGATGCAGCTTCACATACTCATTACTCGCATCGTATAAATCATCCTGCGCCGTGAAATCGGTATCAACGCCGATGACTAACACCACATTCTCAAGCGGCCAGTACATCTGATTATTATAGCTTCCAAAAAAGCTGTCCGCCAGCCCGGAAATGTTGGTGGAAAAGGTTTTTTCTTCCATGTCATAGATGAGGTAATCTCCCATGTTTTTTGCCTCATTTGTGACTGTCTGGGTATCAAAATCCTGATAGTTTTCCCTGTCCGGCTGGTTGGTGTACCACTCTCCGTCCAACTTGTACCAGTAGCAGAAATTCGTCTCCTTCTGCTGAAATTCATTGTCGTATTGCAGGTATATTTTTTCCTCTTCCGCACCGCGTCTGCTGCCCTTCTTCATCAGATGAAGGTATTCGCTTAAATCCCGGCATTTCTGTTCCATGCAGTTTGTGTAATACCCGGATTTTATGAATTCATCCGTCCCAATATCTGTAAATCCAAGAATATTGCGGTCAATCAGTGCTGTCAAAAGAAATACGCTGACGGTGAGAACTATGGTAAAAAACTGATGCAGTATCATTCCGGTCAGTTTCGCTGCATACGTATAAGAATTTTTTTCCATATGTTATCTCTCGCTTTTTTCTACTTTATAGCCAACGCCCCACACTACCTTTAAGTAGCGCGGCTCCTTCGGGTTAATCTCAATCTTCTCACGGATATGCCGGATATGCACTGCAACCGTATTATCCGCGCCAATGGCATCCTCATTCCAGATACTCTCATAAATCTGGTTGATGGAATACACCTTTCCCTGATTCTTCACTAAAAGCAGCAAAATGTTGTATTCAATCGGCGTCAGTTTCACCTGCTCACCATCCACGGTAACTTCTTTCAGATCATCATTGATGGAGAGTCCGCCCACCGTATAGACTGCATCACTTCCCTCTGCCACGTTGCCAAGCTGTGTATACCGTCTGAGCTGTGATTTTACACGCGCCACCAGCTCTAACGGGTTAAACGGCTTCTCCACATAATCGTCCGCGCCGATATTAAGTCCAAGAATTTTATCCGAATCTTCTGTTTTTGCGGACAAAATAATAATCGGAATACTGCTTTCCTCACGAATTTTAAGTGTCGCACGGATTCCATCGAGACGCGGCATCATCACATCCATAATTAAGAGATGCACTTCTTCTTTCTTTAAAATCTCTATTGCTTCTTCCCCGTCATATGCTTTGAGCACATGAAATCCTTCCTGCTGTAAATAGATGTCAATCGCCTCTACGATTTCCCTGTCATCATCGCACACTAATATGGTCTGCATCTATCTCATCCTCCTATCCGGCGGGTTCCGCCTCACTGTACTAATTCGTCTATTACAGTGTATTTTAGCAGGAAAATCTGAACAGTCATAGTGGGTATTTCTTAATTTATTTTTAAAATAATTACTTTTTGGGCTTCTTCTCTGCATTCTCCGGTTCATCGAGTGAATCTATCAGCTTGCGGATATAATCTTTCCTCTCATATGGCGTCATCAGATACCATTCTTCCTGCTGTTTCTTCTGATACAGCGCCGCAATCACCCAGCCGATGATGGTAATCCCGTCAATGATAATGTAAAGCAGTATCACATTGTAGACCCTTCCGGTGACAAAAATGATTCCATAAAAAATAAAACCAGGGTTCAAAAGCAGCACGGAGACATATGACATAATATCTGTCTCCGTTCCTGTATACACAAACAGCCAATCGTGATCTGTTACTTTCCGGTTAAGATAATCCCATCTGTGGATTTCCCATTCTCTCAACAAGTATCTCCAGATTCTTCGAAGGCGTTCTCTGCATCCAATGCGCTTTTGTTCCCTGTTTTTTCGTTTCATATTGGCCCCCTGTCAAGTGATATACTACATTTGTTATTGTAGTATTCTAACACGGGCAAATTTTTATTACAACTACATTTTTCAATTATTCAAAGAGTTTTCTTAAAAATCCAGAATTTTTCTCCGGTTTCTTCTCTGTTTTTTCTGTCTCTCCTTCTTTCCACTTAAAATATTCCGCATCCAGATTGACATTCACCTCTGCCTGCACAGTCTCCTTCGGTTCCTGTCCTTCCGGCTCTTCGGCAGCTTCTTCAACCGGGATGCCTGCCTTCTCAAAATATTCCGCATTCACACGGATTTCCGGTTTCACCCCAGCATAAGGAGACGGCTCCCCCGCGTGCTTTTCTTTTTCCTGCTCTTTTTTAATCTGTTTATTGCGCTCCTCAATCAGCTTTAAGTATTTGTCGGTATCGACAAGGTCCTCTAAATGTCCCTTCAAATCAAACTGGTCGCTTCTGACATACTCCTGCTGTTTTTTGAGTTCCTCATCCATTTTGTCATAGACTTCACGGACAGAATCCGTCGCCTTCTGCATAATCTGCTGAACGCGCTGCAATGCTTCGTTTGTATACATGACAGATGCCGCATAGACATCTTCCGCCTTCCTGCTTGCATCCCAGACGATTTCCTCGCCGCGTTTTTTCGCTTCCCGCTCTGCTTTGTCCCGGCTCTGCTTCGTCAGCTCATGTTCATCCATAATCTCATAGATGCAGTGTGTCAGACGGTTCAAAAGCTCAAGCACCTTTTTTTTATCCACAATAATACGGTTTGTTTCCGGATCATACACTTCGCTTTTGGCAAACAAAAGAAGAAGCTCACGTACTACCTGCTCTGTCTTGTCCTGCGCGCTCATTATCTCTCTCCTGTTAATGCTTTCTCGTTCTCTTTTTTCTGAGGTGTTTTATCAATTTTACCACTAACACTACTAAGAGCACAACTATTAAAAGCAAAACGATGAAGATTATTACAATTGCAATCGCATATCCGCTCGGATTTCTTAAGAGGTCGCCAAGATTTTTGCTGTCCTCGACCACTTTTCTTCCGTCCGGGCTGCGATAAGACTCCGGTACATCTGCAATCCCGTCTCCGTCCGTATCTTCAAAGGATTCCATATATTCGGCAATTGCCGCCCATGCCTTTAACTCTTTTCCATCTTCAAGTACAATTGCATCCTCAAGGTCTTCGATGACAGTTCCGTCCGCCCACTTTGGCTGAAGGGAAAGCAATCCGTAGGACATATCCGTGACGGCTCCAAGCATCTGTGCACTGTAGAGGTCTGCCACCACGCGGTAAAGTTTGTCATCCTCAAGCTCCTTACGGCTTCCGTCCGCCGTCCGCAGCCAGACATCCGTCACCTTATTTAAAATCATCCGGTGTGGGTTGTAGGAAAAGCACAGCCCGCTCGTATAAAGTCTTGCAGTTGTCATGTAATCGGATATGGATGCATCGATTTCTGCGGCAGTTTTTAATTCTTTTCCGGTCAGATAAACGCTCACAAGCGGATATCCCGGCACGCCGTCACGTCCGATTCCAAGGGAGAAGGAGTTAAACACATCCTCCACCGTGATGTCCCCTGTCGTGTAGGTATCCCGCACAGTTCCACTTGGTACAACCGCCATATCCACCGGCACGCCGTCATAATCCGAAGCATTCGTCACCGCATAGACATAGGCATCCGAAAGAATATTTCCGAGATTATGCTCGGTGTGCTCTGCCTCTAAGTCCTTCTGTTTGTCAAATTCGATGGTATTTTCTGCAAGCACGGTATCGCGTGTATAGCCAAACTGCGACAGATACCCCTCATTTACCGATGCCATAAATTCTGCAATCCGCTCCGCAACCGCCGCATTTTCCGCAATCGAATCCGTCACCGGAAGCAGCTCATAGGACTCCATGCTCCATCTTCCGTCTTCTTTTTGCACCATATGCAGCGAACCAAGATATTTGCCATACTCTCCGGCGGACACGATATACGTATTGCCGTGAACAATCGGCGTATCAATCCTGGTATGCGTGTGTCCGCTGATAATCAAATCCAGCTCCGGCACGGCTTTTGCCAGAATCTCGTCCTCTGACTTGCTCTCATCCTCCCATGTCCCGCTGTGGGAAACGCACAGAATCATGTCAGCGTCTTCGTTCTGCTCAATCTCTTCTACCGTGTCGCGCACCGCATCCACCGGCTCTTTGAATAACAGCTCACAGGTAGGCGCACAGGCAAGGGAATCCTTGCCGAAAACACCGATAACGGCAATCTTCACATCACCTTTCTGTAACATGATGTAGTCCTTGACGCCATAGGTCTCAAACGCATCTTTTATCTGCTGCTGTCCCTCTGTCAGCCCTTCCGCTTCCATCGTCTCCCAGTCGACGTTACATAACACCATCTGCGGCACCTGCTCTCCGCTTGCCGCTGCCGCTTCCAACATCCGCGCAAGTCCGCCGGAACGATAGTCAAACTCATGGTTTCCAAGCGTTGTCACCTCGCTGTCCAGCGCACCGAGCATCCGAAGCTCCGCCGCATCCGTCTCATAGATTGTCTGGACAAGCGTTCCCATGGAAAAATCTCCCGCATCCACTACAAGCGTCTCTGCATCTTTTTCCTTCTGTTCCTCAATCAGCGTACGAATCCTTGCAAAGCCTCCGACTTCCTGCTCCGTGTCATCCACAACCGTCCGGAAACTCTCCAGATGTGAGTGCGTGTCATGCGTAAACATCACACTCAGTTCTTTGGCGCCTGACGCAGCATACGCGTTTTTCCCCGGAAAGCACATTGCTCCGACAAGAACCGCTCCGGTGAGCATCAGTGATAATGCTCCCGCGAGTTTTCCTCGAAATCCGTTTTTCTGCATAAAAATACCCCCTGTTTTCATGTTTTTTTGGATATATTTTACATACATTTTACATGAAAACAGGAGGATTGTAAAGTTTTAACTATTCGTCTCCATACCGTTATCTTATACAGATATACACCAGATATACAGCATAAATCACAAGCATGACGGCTCCTTCCATACGGCGGATTTCCTGCTTGCTCCATGCAAAAATCCATACCAGAACGCTCATCGCAATCAGTAAAATCACATCAATCAGGTTTTCCATAATGAGTGTGACCGGACTTATCACGGCTGCCACACCAAGAATCAGAAGGATATTAAAGATGTTAGAACCGATGACATTTCCAAGTGCCATGTCCACTTCGTTCTTCTTCGCTGCCACAATTGAGGTGACAAGCTCCGGCAGGCTTGTTCCGAGCGCTACAATCGTAAGTCCGATTAAGTTCTGGCTGAGTCCAAATCCTGCTGCAATCGTGGATGCTCCGTCTACGACAAAGTCTCCGCCAAATTTGATGGCGATGATTCCGCCGAGAATGTATACCACGCATTTCCATACCGGAAGGACTTTGATTTCCTCTGCCTCTTCCTCAAGGATTTTCTCTCCGCCCTCGCGCGCCTTTAATGCGTTGCGAATCATATAAGCAAGGAATCCTGCAAACAGGACACAGAAAATGATACCGTCCACACGTCCAAGCGTCATTCCAATATAGCCAAACACGCAAAGCAGGATGGCACAGAGAATGGAAAATGGGAATTCTCTTTTTAAGGTTCCCTTATCCACAGCAAGCGGCGTAAATAGTGCACACGCTCCACAAACCACCATCAGGTTAAAAATATTAGAGCCGACTGCATTGCTGACCGCAAGCGCATTGTTTCCTGACATGGATGCGGTAACGCTGACCGCAAGCTCCGGCAGGCTCGTCCCCATCGCAACGATTGTAAGTCCGATAATAATAGAAGGAACACGCAGGCGTTTTGCCACGGAAGAGCTTCCCTCCACGAAAAAATCTGCTCCCTTAATCAAAAGCACAAATCCCACTACAAGCAGTACAATTGCAATCAATATTTCTTTCATCGTATTTCCCCACTTTCTTTAGAATGAAATGATACCTAAATGCTCTAACAATATTTTTACACCAAGCAGTACAAGAATGAGTCCTCCTGCCAGCTCCGCCTTGTTCTTATAGCGGCTTCCGAAAAAGTTACCGACATAGACACCACCGGTGCTGATAACAAATGTGGTTACGCCAATAATGGAAATCGCCTCCACAATCGGGTAATCCAGAAATGCAAATGTGACACCTACTGCCAGTGCATCAATGCTGGTTGCGATGGCAAGCAAAAACATCTCCTTAATGTCAAGTGGCGGATCCATCACTTCTACCGCCTCTTCTTCCTCCGGCTTGACTGCTTCCACAATCATTTTTCCACCGATGAAGACAAGCAGTACAAACGCAATCCAGTGATCGATATTGGTAATGTAGCTCTGGAACTGTATTCCGAGTGCCCATCCAATAAACGGCATCAATGCCTGAAATCCACCGAAAAACAGCCCGATTACCAGTGCCTGCTTCTTGTTGACCTTCCGCATTGCAAGTCCCTTGCAGATGGACACTGCAAATGCGTCCATGGAAAGTCCGATTCCAATCAATAAAAATTCAATAAAAAGTTCCATAATCCCTCCGCTTCTTAAGTATGCCCGGAATTTCTGTGTGCCCGCACAGTTTTCCGTTTCTTTTTGCAGCCACGCATATGATGATATCAAGAACAAAAGTGTGCTTCACACACTCCCGCGCTCCAGTTCTATTAATAGCACAGCTTTTGTTTTATAGGAAATTGCTATGGAATTTCCTATAAAACAAAAAGACCCAATGTATAACAGAGAAAAAGGGATTTTCCCTCTTCCTGTTATACATGAGTCTCACTCTTTAAGATTTGCCAGGTGCATCCACCGGTGTGTTGACAAATCACGCTTCCGCGCGAATTACTCCCCCACGAAATCTTCTGTTTTCGTCATTGCGTTCTATTACCGTAGCATATCTTCGGGCGGTTGTCAATGGATTTTGTGTACTAATTACAGAACCTAATTACAGAACGCAAGTCCTTCAAAGACTTCATCGGTATCTTTTCCCAAATCCGGAATCTTGTAAGCCTGTTCTATGTATAGCCATCCTTTCGTTCCGTCCTCTGCAAGTACTTCCACCCAGTTCTTCCTGTCCGTTCTCAAAAACGTTACTTCCTGCGGTGCAATGTAATAGGGTTCCAGCGAATGGTCTCTTTCGGCATATACCGGCAGATTCTCCAGCAATTGTTGCGGTTTCCTGTACATATACCAATAACCCTCTTCCGGCTCTACAATTTCCAACTTTTCATCCTCTGTAATTGTATATTCCAGTACAATCAGATTGCTCTGTTCCACATCCACCTGCCATGACGGTACATAAATGTGATTTCTTCCATCAAAAAGGATTTCCTCCGCATCCAAAAATCCTGCTGATATACTTCCAATATATTTAAGTGTTCCCTCTTTATAGCGATAAATTCCCAGTCTTCTAAAGCCCCCAAAAGCTTCCTTTTCAAGAACTCCTATTTCCCGCAGGTCATCATAGACATTAATATCAAGAATTAAAAAATCATCTGTCCAGCACTCCCATGTTTCATCTAACGGATATTCTTTTTCATCAATGCAAAGTGTCTGCTCTTTGGAGTGAACTTCTATGATATGTTTTTCATTCATATCATCCAAAGAGACCTCCGCTTTGCGGGTCGTCTGAAGATGACTTGTTCTATACAGTACAGCCTCTTCTGTATTTTCTGTCTCTTCCTCCAGAATTTCGGTTTCTGTTTCCAACGTCTCCGGCTCACCGGAAACATCCGCCACCATTTCTGTTTCTGCCGCTTCACTTTGTAAGGTTTCTGTCTCTGCTTTTGCTCTGGTTTCTTTTCCACAACCTGCTGACAGCGCAAGCGCTGTCAACAAAAGGACTGTTAATATGTATTTTTTTCTCATAAAAATTCCCCCATCGTATTGATATTATTTTACTGTTACCCTGCATATCTTTGTTATTCCATTTGCCGTTGCCATAATATTCACTGTTCCTGCCTTTACACCCCTAACAACACCGTTTGAGACTGTCGCAACAGATGTATTACCAGACCTCCATGTCACTGTTGCGACAGGTGTCGCAGTTGCCCGCAATGTAAGTGTTTTTCCCCTTGCTACGGTCGCCGTCTCACTTGAAAGCATCAACGTACAATTTTTGATTGTCACAACACATCCCGCAGACAATCCATTTGCGCTTGCCACAATTGCAACTGTCCCTGCCGTTTTTGCTGTTACAAGCCATCTGCGGTTTCCGGTGCGAAGCTGCATCCATTTTGCCGCCTCATTCTTTTTTCCAAGCTTTCTCCAGAATGCAGCGGTATTAGCCAGGATGCGGTCCTTTATCTCCAATAATTCCCATAGATAATAAGTTTTCCCTGTCCGTTTTAAAAGTCTTACCGCTTTATTGCAGACGTCAAGATATCCGCTGTTATCCTCCCCTGCGCGTAAAAATCCCTGCAAAAACTCCTGCCGGAGATAATAATAGACTGCCTTCGGATAAATCCTGGCTTTTTCCGTATCATCCATATTTGAATTATCTATGTAGTTTATTATGTTCCGATAACATCCACAGACGGTATCCGCACAGTGATACCGTTTGTACTCAAGCATCAGACTTAACTCCTGAATGGAAAGGCACATCTTCTGGATTTCATCGCAGTCCGCCGCCGGCACAGTGAGTTTTAACGCCTGTCCGTACACCGCACCGAGTTCTTCTTCATGCGGCAAAAGTGCCCTCACGCAGCACGCATCTGCCCGCTGGCGCTTCATAATCCGTGCCTGTACCGTGAGAATGAACTGCATCCTGAGCCTGTCATTTTCGCAGACACACGCACTGTAATCCCCTAACAGCCGCTTTGCATCCTCTGTGTCCCCTGTTTCCAGTCGCTTTAAAATATGCTTCTGATATTCCCATTCCTCATATTCCGATGCACTGAGCATATTTTCATAGCGTTCTGTGTTCGTTCCCAACCGTCCTAAAAGTCTGTCCCGCAGCATTTTTCTGCCGGGCGCTCACCCTTTTCAATCCGCGCAAGATGGCTGGCTTCGCAAAGTCCCTCTGCCAGCCGGTCTAACGTGACTCTCTTCCCTCTGCCGGATTAAAAACCCGCAAAAACTCTTTTCCGACAAAAGAAAGTCTTCATAACTCTCCTTTTTCCCCATAGACTTCCCCCAGACAATCTTTCTACTTTCATTCTGTCATCTGTTTTTATTCTGACACTATGATTGTCTGATTACAAGCCTTTTCTACCAATATAATTCTTAAGTTTTTCTGTAGTTCCTCTAACCGAGAAGCTCCATTAACTCTTCCTTCGTAAAGGTCACAGAATCCATGCCTTCGCCTTCTAAAATCTGCTTTGCAAGTTCTTTTTTGCGCTCCTGGATGGCAATAATCTTCTCCTCGATGCTGTCCTCTGCGACTAACTTGTATACCGTAACGACATTCTTCTGTCCGATACGGTGTGCGCGGTCGGTCGCCTGGTTCTGCACTGCCACATTCCACCATGGATCGTAGTGGATGACAATATCCGCTGCCGTTAAGTTTAATCCGGTTCCACCTGCTTTTACGGAAATGCAGAACACCGGCACGTCGTCTTTGTTGAAGCTCTCTACCATCTGCATACGTTTTTCCTTATTGACAGAGCCGGTAAGCATGTAGTAATTGATGCCAAGCTTTGTAAGCTGTTCTGCCAGCCGGTCTAACATGGTCGTAAACTGGGAGAATAACAGTACTTTGTGACCACCGTTTACCGCATTCTCGATCAGATCCATACACATCTGCACTTTGGCAGATTCACCCTTATATTCCTCGAATAAAAGTGCCGGGTCACAGCAGAGCTGACGCAGTTTTGTAAGCTCTGCAAGGATCTGGATCTTGTTGGACTTGAACTCTGCCTCGCTCTTGCCGTCTAACATCTCTTTCATCTGCTGCACATGCGCATCATAAAGGGCAAGCTGCTCGCGTTCCAGTTTCGCATATATGTT